>Ga0136633_1000058_pt1 | contig 71955 bp, 64 predicted proteins | sample AntDrymeUQ832206_2_FD_105494 | JGI IMG/M metagenome (GOLD analysis project Ga0136633, IMG submission 105494) | Polar desert sand microbial communities from Dry Valleys, Antarctica - metaG UQ83 (22.06) | ecosystem: Environmental > Terrestrial > Soil > Desert | place: Antarctica: Dry Valley...
ATCACGGCCACCGGCGGGGAGGCAGGTGACATCCTCAACCCTGCCATGGACCGCCCCGAGGTCAGGGACAACCTGGCGGAATACCGGGCCAAGGAGCTGGCCGAGGCGGCGGCCATCATCGGGTACCACGAGGTGATCGAGCTCGGCTACCGCGACTCGGGGATGCCGGACAGCCCGGACAACGCCAGCCCGCAGGCCCTGGTCAACGCCCGGTTCGACGAGGTGCTGGCCAAGGTGGTGGCCGAGGTGCGTCGGGTCCGGCCGACGGTCATGCTCGGGTACGACTCCCACGAGCGATACCCGCATCCCGACCACCTGTTCGTCCATCGTCTCGGGCTGGCCGCATACGAGGCCGCCGCCGATGCGGAGCGCTTCCCCGAGGCTGGGGAGCAATGGTCGGTCGACCGGCTCCTCGCCCCAGTGTTCACGGTCCGCCGGCTGATGGCCCTCCACGACGCCGCCGTAGCCAACGGCATCGACTCGCCGTACGCCGACCGGATCGGCTCGTTCGACCCGGCCTACGAGGAGGGCAAGCGGCTCATCGCCGTCCCCGTTCACGACACGATGGCCATCGGCCGTGAGGCCCTGAAGGCCCACCGCACTCAGGTCGACCCGGACGGGCACTGGTTCTCGATCCCGATCGAGCTGGCCATCGCCGCCTATCCGTACGAGGACTTCGAGGTGCTGGCGGCCCGGGTCCCGCTCCCCGAGGACGCCGCCGACCTGTTCGCCTGAGCCTGCGAGGCGGCGGTTACCCGGCTCGACGGCGGTGTGGTTCAATCAGCCGATGCGCACCACCGCCGATCTCCGCCGCCACCTGGGTGCGTTGATCGCGGCATTGGAGCCGGTGGCGGGCGATGGCGGGCGGGCGGCGGCGATCGCCGGGGACACCGTCGACCGGATCCGGGTACAGACCCTTCCCCGGATCGACCACCCGGACCGGCCGCTGGTGGTGGCCGTCTCCGGGCTCACCGGGGTAGGCAAGTCGACCCTGGTCAATGCCCTCACCGGGGCCGACCACTGCGCGGTCGGCCCGCTACGACCCACCACCACCGCGCCGACGGTGGTTGCCGGCCATGGAGCCACGGGCGATGGCGTCGTCTTCGCACCGGGCCCGCTGACCGATGCGGTCACCCTGGTTGACCTGCCGCCCGGGGCGGGGAGCGAGCTGGCCCCGGAGGCCGATCTCCACCTGTTCGTCACCACCCCCTCCCGGTATGCCGACGCCGAGGGCTGGGATCATCTCACCAGGCTCACCGGGTTGGCGATCCCCACCTGGGTGGTGGTGATGCGGATCGACGACGGCGACGATGTCGTGATCGCCGATCTGGAGCGCCGGCTCGACGAGGCCGGGCTCGACCTGCTTGTGGTGCCGGTGCCCGATCTCGCAGACGATCGGGGCGCCTCCAAGGAGCTGGCCGACATGCTAGCCGCCCACGCCGAAGGACCCGGGATCGCGGTCGATCGGAAGCGCATCGCCGCCCTGGCCCGGCGGGCCGGCTCGGCGGCGGCCGATCTCCGGTCGCGGCGGACCGCAGGCGACGAGCTGCGCCGCGCCGTCGACGCCGCCTACGCCCCGGTGGTGACCGCAGCCGAGGACCTGGCTCGTCCCGAGCAACTCGGCGGTGCCCTCGACCGCCCCTGGGAGGAGATAGCCGACCGGCTCGCCCTGGTGCTCACCCATCGCATCGGCGCCGCCGCCGAGGCCGCCGCCGGGCGCTGGGCCGCCCACCCGACCGGGGCCGTGCTGGTGAGCGGTGACGGCGTGGGGCTGTGGCGCCACGGGGCAGACACCAGCCTGCTGGCCCGGGACCGCCTCCTGGCGTGGCCGGACGCCGCCGACGAGCTGGTCGCCTCCCGGCTCCGCCCCCGGCGTTGGTGGCACCGCCGGACACCCGACGCCGAGGTGGCCGCGCTGGTGAGGCGGAAGGCGCTCGGCGCCGGGATCGAGGTCGGTTGGCGGTTGCGGCCCCGGTTCTCCAACCCGGTCGAGGTGGTGGCAGGACAGGCCGCCAACCTTCTGGCCGACATCGCCTCCGGGATCGTGGTCACCGACAAGCAGCGCTTCATCGACAGGCTCGATCCCGTCGATCCCGCCCGGATCGAGCAGATCGAGCGGGCATCGGCCGCGGTGCTCGACACCCTGGACCAGATGGGAGGCGGCGGCGATGCGTGACCTCCAGGAGCTGTTCGACGCCGTCGACCTGACCATCGGCGCTGCAGTCGGGGTGGTACCCGAACCCGCCGTCATCGCCGCCGCCGAGGCGATGCGACACCTGCGGGGAAGGCGGGGCTACCACGGGTCCACCCTGGTGGTGGCGCTGGGCGGCGGCACCGGGAGCGGCAAGTCGAGCCTGCTCAACGCCATCGCCGGCGAGGACATCGCCGCCTCGGGGCGAATCCGTCCCACCACCGACCGCCCCCTCGCCTGGATCCCTGCATCAGCCGGCGACGCCATCGACCGGCTGCTCGACGACCTCGACATCGACGACCGCCACCGCCACGACCGCGACCCTGGGGTGGCGCTGCTCGACCTGCCCGACATGGACTCGGTCGCCCTCGCCCACAAGGAGACGGTGGAGCGGATGATGACAAAGGTCGATGCGCTGCTGTGGGTGCTCGACCCCGAGAAGTACCACGACGAGACCCTGCACCGCGGCTTTCTGGCCCCGTTGGCGGCCCACGCCGAGCAGACCGTGTTCGTGCTCAACAAGATCGACCGCATCGACCCCGGCGACAGGGCCGCCGTGGTCGCCGATGTCGAGGACACGCTCATCGGCGACGGCTATCCCGACCCGGGGGTGTTCCCCATCGCCGCCTCGCCGGATGACGGGTTGCCGGTGGGGATCGAGGACCTGGTCCAGTTCCTCGAGACCGAGCTCGACCACAAGCGCGCCGCCCACGGCAAGCTGCTCGCCGACATCGCCGGTGTGGTCAAGAGCCTCGCCTTCGAGGCCGATGTGTGGGAGGGCGCCGACATCGGGCTCGCCGAGCGCTGGCCCGCCGCCCGCGACGCCGCCCTGGCCGCCCTCGACCCGCGCTCGGCGCTCCCCGACGAGGACGCCGCCTGCCGGATCGAGGACCTGGTGGCGGCTTTCGCCACCGAGACCACCGCCCTCGGCCCCCAGCTCAGGGCCCGGCTGAGCCACGACGTCGCCGAGCAGGTCATGGCCGACGCCCGGCTCGCCATGTCGGGACCCGACCCCACCTCCGCCACCGCCCTGCTCGACCGGCGCATCGCCGGGCCCATCGCCGAGGTGGCGGCGCCCCGGGCCCGCTTCGCCGCCATCGCCGCCTACGCCCACATCGGCGCCCGCCAACTCGCCGCCCGCGACGAGGTGATGACGTGGTGATCGCCGCCGTAACCCCGGTCGAGGAGGGCCTCGTCGTCACCGCGGTGGTGGTGGCGGTCGCCGCCGTCGTATGGGCGCTGCTCACCAGGGCCGGTCACCGCTTCGTGGGCCGGATCGAGGCCAGACGGGAGGAGGAGGGAACGATCGTCGCCGGGGAGCGAGCGCAGCGCACCAAGACCCTGTGGTCGATGCTCCGGATGTTCCTCTTCGTCGTCATGACCGTCTCCGTGGTGCTGGTGCTGCTCAGCGTGTGGGGGGTGCCCACCGGCCCCCTGATCGCCGTGGGATCGGTGCTGGGGGTCGCCGTGGGCTTCGGGGCCCAGGACTTCATCAGGGACGTCATCGCCGGGGTGCTGATCGTCGCCGAGGGGCAGTACTCCATCGGGGACACGGTGCGCATCGCCGGGGTGGAGGGCGAGGTGGAGGCGATCCGGCTGCGCACCACGGTGCTGCGCCAGGTCGACGGCAACCTTCACCACGTCCCCAATGGGCAGATCGAGGTGACCACCAACCTCACCCGGGAGTTCAGCCAGGTGATCGTCGACCTCGGGGTGGCTTACGACACCGATCTGGATCGGGTGATGGCTGTCGTCGCCGACGAGATGGCGGCGTTCGCCGACGACCCTGGATGGCGGCGGCGTTTCCTGACGGAACCAGAGCTGCTCGGGGTCGAGGAGCTCGCCGCCTGGGCGATCAAGCTGCGGGTGGTGCTCAGGGTGGAGCCCGACGCCCGCCTCGATACCAAGCGGGAGTTCCTGCGTCGCATCAAGGCCCGGTTCGACCGTGAGGGCATCGTGATCCCGTCCCCCCATGGCCCTGCGCCGACGGTCCCGCCCGAAGAGGAATAGTTCGACGAGTAGCCGGCCAGTCAGCTCTCCTCGGCCCCCGGGGTCATCACCATCAGGGCACCGGGCACCGGGGTCATCTCCAGCCAATCGGCGTGCCCGAGCAGCTCGCCGTCCGCCTGGAACCTGCTGGCAGGCTCGGCCTCCACCACCACCTTGGCCGGGTTGTGCCACACGGTGAACCCGGGGATGGCGCCGAGGGACCGCCCCAGCGACGCCCTGGCCAGCACGCTCGGCACCCGGTGCAGCGGTAGCGACTCGATGGCGAGCACGGTCAGACCCTGGCCCGGATCGGGAGACAGTCGCAGCGGCAGCCGGCCGAAGTAGGTGAAGGGGTCGTGCACCTGGCACATCACGGCGACGGCATCGACCCGATCCCCGTCGCACTCGACCCGCAGGTTGGCGGGCCGGTCCCTGAGCCGGGTGAACAGGGCGGCGGCGGCGGAGCGGGCATAGTGGATCGATCCGAAGTGGTACTTGGAGGTGGGGCGCTGCTCGGCGATGTGGACCATCTCGGCGTCGTAGCCGATCCCGGCAGCGAACACGGCAAACTCGGAGCGGGCTCCGTCGCGGCTCTCGGTGGCGACGTGGGCGAGCGGGATGCAGCGGGTGTGCGCCGTGGTGAGCATGGTGGCGGCCTTGGGCGGCTTGGAGGGGAGGCCGAGGACCCTGGCCACGACGTTGGTGGTTCCCACCGGGATGATCCCCAGGGCGGTATCGGTGCGGGCCAGCCCGTTGGCGACGTGGTGGACGACGCCGTCGCCCCCCATCGCCACCACGCAGAAGAAGCGGTCGGCGGCGGCCTCGGCGGTCATCCGCCTCGCCTCGTCGGGTCCGGTGGGCCACACCGCGGTGACGTCGAACCAGCCGCTCAGCTCACCGATGACGCGCCGGTGGAGGGCGCCGGTGAAGCCGGAGGCGGAGGGGTTGGCGACGAGAAGCAGCCTGCGCACCCGGTGAGGGTAGTTGGGCCGGTCGCCGATCCCGTTGCCTAGCCTCGGATACGCATGCAAGGCTACCGGGACCGAACCGAGGCCGGGGAGCGGCTCGCCGTCGAGCTGAGCCGACTCCTCGGCGACGCGGTGAGCACCGAACGGGTGGTGGTGCTCGGTGTCCCCCGGGGCGGGGTCGTCGTCGCCGCCGCCATCGCCGGGGCCCTCGGCGCCCCCCTCGACGTCGCCCTGGCCCGCAAGCTGCCCGCCCCCGGCAACCCGGAGCTGGCCATCGGCGCCATCGGCGAGGGCGGGGAGCCCTGGCTCAACCGGGGGCTGATCGACCGGATGGGGGTGTCGCCGGCGTGGATCGCCTCGGCCATCGAACGGGAGACCGTCGAGCTGCAGCGCCGGGCCCGCCGCTACCGGGCCGGCCGCCCCCAGGTCGATCTCGCCGGGGCCACCGTGGTCGTGGTCGACGACGGGGTGGCGACCGGAGCGACCCTGGCGGCGGTGCTCGACGCGGTCTCGATGCAAAGACCGGCCCGGTTGATCTGCGCCGTCCCCGTGGGCCATCCCGACTCGCTGCGGATGCTGGCCGGCCACGGCGCCGAGATGGTGTGCCCGCTGCGCCCCCGCAGCCTGGGGGCGGTGGGCCGGTGGTTCGACCGGTTCGACCAGACCACCGACGAGGAGGTGGTGGCGGCGCTGCAGACCGGCGGGGACGTCGATCGGTATCCTCAGCCCTGATCGCCCCAGACCGAGGAGACCCATGCTCCCCCCGTACCGCGCCGAGCCGTACTCCGATTTCTCCGACCCCGCCGTTTCCAGCGCCTACCGCCAAGCGCTCGACGAGGTCGAGACGACGCCGGCCAACGCCACGGTGATCATCGGCGGCATCCCCATCGACACCGAGGACGACATCGTCAGCGTCGACCCGTCGCGACCGGACCGGGTGGTGGGGACGGTGGGAGCGGGCAGCTCGTTCCACGCCGCCCAGGCGCTCGACGCCGCCTGGGATGCGTTCGTCACCTGGTCCAAGGTGCCTGCCGAGGAGCGGGCCCGGCTGGTGCACGCCGTGGGCGACGTCATCGACGCCCGCCGCTTCGAGTTCTGCGCCTGGCTCACCGCCGAGTCCGGGAAGAACTACCTGGAGGCCGAGGCGGAGGTGGCCGAGGCGATCGACTTCTGCCGCTACTACGCCCACCAGGCTCTGGACGTGGCCGAGCCGCTCCCCGTCCACGACTTCCCCGGCGAGACCAACGAGTCGTGGCTGGTTCCGCTGGGGGCCGGGGTGGCCATCCCACCGTGGAACTTCCCGCTGGCGATCCTGGCCGGGATGACCATCGGACCGGTGGCGGTGGGCAACACCATGGTGGTGAAGCCTGCGTCCAACACCCCGGTGATCGGGGCCAAGTTCATGGAAGCGGTCGCCGAGGCCGGGATCCCGGCAGGGGTGGTCAACTTCATCCCCGGGGAGGGCGGCGAGATCGGCGACACCCTGGTCGACCATCCCCGCACCCGGTTCATCAACTTCACCGGCTCCAAGGAGGTAGGGCTGCGCATCGCCTCCCGGTCGGCGGTGGTCCACCCCGGGCAGGTGTGGCTGAAGCGGGCCTTCATGGAGCTGGGGGGCAAGAACGGGATCATCGTCGACGAGACCGCCGATCTCGATGCCGCCGCCGACGGGGTGGTGCGCAGCGCCTTCGGTTTCCAGGGGCAGAAGTGCTCGGCGTGTAGCCGGCTGATCGTGGTCGACGCCGTCCACGACGCCCTGCTCGATCGGGTGGTCGACCGGGCCGATGCCCTCGACATCGGACCCCCCGCCGACAACCACGCCGTGGGGCCGGTGGTGTCGGCGGCGCAGCACCGCAGCGTCCTCGCCGAGATCACCCGGGGCAGGGCCGAGGCCGAGCTGGTCCGCGGGGGGCATCCCGTCGACCATGACGGCGGCTGGTACATCGAGCCCACCATCTTCTCCGGGGTGGGGCCCGGCGACCGGCTGGGCCGGCACGAGATCTTCGGGCCGGTGGTGTCGGTGATCAGGGCCGACGACTTCGACGAGGCGCTCGACATCGCCAACGACACCGAGTTCGGGCTCACCGGTGGGCTGTTCTCCACCGACGAGGATCGGATCGAGCGGTCCCGGCGCGAGTTCGCCGTCGGCAACCTGTACATCAACCGCAAGATCACCGGCGCCCTGGTGGGGATCCAGCCGTTCGGCGGGTTCAAACTGTCCGGGTCGAACGCCAAGGCGGGCGGTCCCGACTACCTGCGGCTCTTCACCGAGATGAAGTCGGTCACCCGCAAGCTGTAAGTGATTTCCTGCGAACCTTAGGTCCCTGCGTGTCGTGGTGACACGCGATCCGCTGAAGTTGGGCGAATTCCCAGGCTACGGACCATTTTGTGGCAGTCTCCCCCGGAGAAGGCTGAGCCGGTGTTGGGCCGGGGCGGTGGGATAATCGCTCTTCCTTCGACCGGGAACCGATGCCGCGCCGCAACCTGTCCTTCGTGATGATCGCCTTCGCCCTGCTGGCGGGGGGGTGCGCCAGCGCCGATCCCATCGTGGGTGAGGCGGTGCGCGGTGTCTCGTCCGAGTACCGGCCCGGCGACGTCGCCGCCGGTACCTCGACCACGGTCGATCCCGCCGCTTCGGCCGGGGGCTCGACCACGACCACCCCGGTCGACCCGAGCGGGATCGTGGCCGGGGTCGCCGTGACCCGCACCGGGGGGGCCGGCTTCGCCCCGGCCGCAGGCGGCGAGCCGGTCGTCCAGGCGGCCGAGGGTCTGCCGGTGCCGGTGGTGGGTCGGTCGGGGGAATGGCTAGAGATTGTCGACAGCTGCAACAACCCGGCGTGGGTGGCGGCATCGGAGGTCGAGCTCACCCCACAGGCCACCGGCGGCGATGCCCCCGGGCCGGGGTTTGACCTGACCGGTGCGGTGGTGATGCTCGACCCGGGGCACGGGGACCGCGACTGGGGCGCCATCGGCCCCGCGGGGCTGTCGGAGAAGGTGCTCAACCTCGACATCGCCACCAGGGTCAGGGAGCTGATGGAGCGACCGAACTCGGTTGACTGGGCCACCGGGGCCATCAGCAGCGGCGGCGACATCCCCGCATTCGGCACGGTGTGGATGACCAGGCCACCCGAGGGCCCCAACGACGGGCAGTACGAGGCGGGGCTCGCCTACCGGGCCGAGCTGGCCAACGCCGCCGGAGCCGACGTCATGGTGTCGATCCACAACAACACCGTCCCCAAGGTCGACAGCGACGCCCCCGGCACCCAGGTGCTCTACTCGGTGGGTAACGAGGGCTCGGATCGCCTCGCCTCGCTGCTGTACGACGAGGTGGTGCGCAGCCTGTCCGGCTTCGAGGCCGACTGGTCCGCCGGGGATCTGGTCGGGGCCATCGCCCGGGTCAACCCGGACACCGGAGAGGACTACTACGGGCTGCTGCGCCGGGCGACGATGCCCTCGGCCATCGTCGAGGGCCTGTTCCTGTCCGAGCCGGAGGAGGAGGCGCTGCTCGCCACCGACGAGGTGAAGCAGGCATACGCCGAGGGTGTGTACCGGGGCGTGGTGCGATTCCTCACCACCGACGAGACCGGCGGCACGCTGCGCCCCCCCGACCCCTATCCAGAGGTGCGCACCCCCACCGGCACCTCGGCCTGCGTCGTCCCCACCCAACCGTGAGCACCCGGCTCCGGCGGTCGGCGGCCACGGTCATCACCATCGTCCTCGCCGCGGGCTGCTCGCCGACGGCCGCCCCCGGCGACGGGACGGTCCTGGCGCTGCCTTCCACGACGCTGCCGGCCACCACGACCGGGGCGCCCGCCGACACCACCGCCGTCCCCACGCCGCCTCCGCCCCGCCCCGTCGCCGCCGCTCCGGAGCCCACCGCATCCCCTCCCGAACCGGGAGCCGAGCCCGGGTTCACCGGGGAGGGGACGGTCACCGTCGCCACCGGCGGTGCCGACATGGCGGACACCCCTGGGGGCGACCCCACCGGCACCATCCGGCAGGGGGTGGTCCTCCCCGGTCTGGGGGAGAGCACCGACGGTGCCTGGGTCCGGGTGCTGACCATGTGCGACGAGACGGCGTGGGTCCGGGGCGACCAGGTCTTCGGGGTTCCCCCCGCCCCGGCGGCGGAGATCGGAGCAGGGTTCGAATTCGCCGATGCGGTGATCGTGGTGGATCCCGGCCACGGCGGCCCCAACACCGGAGCGGAGAGCCCCGACGGGCTGGTGGAGAAGGAGAACAACCTGGTGATTGCCGCCCGGCTCCGTGACCTCCTCACCAGGCCCAGCTCCATCGATTGGGAGACCGGGGCCATCCTCGAAGGCGACGAGGTCCCGGCGGCGGGTCGGGTGGTCATGACCAGGGTGGGCGACGGCGCCGCCGGCGACTACGAGGCCGGGCTGATCTTCCGCGCCGAGCTGGCCAACACCGCAGGAGCCCACGCCCTGGTGTCGATCCACACCAACGCCGGGTGGGACATCCACACCGACATCCCGGGGAGCGACGCCTACTACCAGTCGCAGGAGGAGCTGTTCGAGCCGTCGCGGCGGCTGGCCTCGCTAGTCGTCGAGGAGCTGCGCAGGGGTCTGGTCCCGTTCGACGCCGAATGGGTGGGCACCATCGTGATGGGGGCCAAGTCCCGGCTCAGCCCGCGTCACGGTGGCCAGTACTTCGGGCTCCTCGAAGCGGCGGAGGTTCCCGCCGTGATCGCCGAGGGCGCCTACATCGTGAACCCGTCCGAGGGTGCGCTCCTCGCCACGGCCGAGTTCCAGCAGGCGTACGCCGACGCCCTGTACCGGGCGCTGGTCCGCTTCCTCACCACCGACGACCCCGGAGGAGGGCCCAACCACGCTCCCGAGGTGTGGCACGGTTCGGTGTTCCGCGGCGGCCCCTGCCCCGGCTGCGAGGTGCCGGCACAGCCTTAGCCGATCGGTGCCCATGGCAGCCATAGTTGGAGGCGTCCTTCAGTAGTTGAGCAGGGTCTTGATGACCGTGGTGACTCGGTCGCTGACATCGGTGCCCACGGCGCCGAGCCGGTGCACGAGACGGTTGCGGTTGATCGAACGGATCAGCTCGCATTGGATGTAGCTGATCTGGTCGAGCCCGGTCTCAGCGCGCGGCTCGACCTCGACATGGAGCGATAGTGCTCGACGCACCGTGGTGAGCGGCACCACGATCACGAACGGGAAGCCGGGTCCGAACATCTCCGGCGGTCCGATCACCAACGCCGGTCGGTAGGCAGCGGGTTCGCCCGGATACGGCTGGCCGAAGTCGACCAGCCAGAGGTCGTCAACCGATGCCATCGCCCACCGAGGTCGAGCCGGCCTCGGTCAGGTAGGCCTGCCAGACCTCGGGGTCGTGGTGGAGTCGCTCGAGCTCACCGGCCACCTGGTGGGCGAACCGCTGGCGCCGCAGCGCCTCGGTGGCGTCGCGGACCGTCTCGATGAGAGAGGCTCCGGCTGCCTGGCTCAGCTCCACGAGGCGAGCGTGGGTCTCGGCGTCCACCCGGATGGTCGTCGTTGTGCTCATGACACGAGTCTACATTTTGTGTACCTGAACGTCTATGTCGACGGGCGACTGCCTCAGTCAGGGTGGAGGCGGTCGACGACGGTCACCACCCCCGCGCCATCATGGGCAGAATGGTGTCGAAGGCCGACCCGCCGTCGCTGGAGACATACATCGACTCGTGCATGAGCCCGAGTGACGATGCGGGCGCTTGGTCTCCCTACAGCATCACACCATCGATGTCAGTCAGGCGGAGTGGGAAGAGCTCAACCGGATCTGCCCGCAGAGCTACCGGGTCGACTGAGAGCGGCTACTCGCCGGTGTAGGGGACGCGGGCGACGACGGTTCCGCCGGCGGTCTGGAGCAGGATGGTGTCGCCCTGGTTGGACCACACCGGGCCGTCGGCGCACCAGTGCCGTTCGGTGGGGGTGCTGTTGCCGCAACCGGAGCGGACGGTGACCGGCACGCCCGGTTGGAGCACGGCGCCGTCCTCGAACCGGTAGCGGTGCTGGGACGACTCGTCGCGCAGCAACCAGCCGGACACGTCGACCGGCTCGCCGGTGGTGTTCTCGATCACCACGTACTCGTCGTTGGGCACCTCGTCGTCGGGCCCGGGGGGATCGAACACGAACTCGGTGACCACCACGCCTTCCGGGGCGGGGCCGCAGGCGTCGACGGCCCACATCCCGAGCCCGTCCTCCCAGGCGGCGTCCCCGGCGACGGCCAGCTCCTCCTCGCCGAACCGCCCGGTGTGCAGGGTCATGGCGTAGCCCTCGGCCACGGCGGCCCGGTTGAGCCACACCCCGCCGGCCCACACATCGCGCAGCAGCCGTCCGAACTGGTCCTCGTCGTCCTCGTCGGGGATGGTGACCAGGGTGACCTCGTCGCCGGCCAGCTCCACCATCCACTGCTCCGCCTCCGCCCCGAAGCACTCGTCGGTCTCGGGGGCGTTGATCCCGGCCAGCCGCACCTCCCGCTCGCCGGTGACGGTCTCGACCAGTATCGAGTCACCGTCGAAGACGGTCACCACCCGCACCGTCTCGCCGGGGGGAGTGGTGCCACCGCTGGTGCCTGCCCGGGGTCCGGTGGGGTCATCGTCGGTGGTGGTGGTAGCGCTGCCCACCTCGACGCCGCCCGAGCAGGCGGCGATCAGCGCGCAGCACAGGGCGATGAGGAGCCTCCTGGGCATGGCGGCAACCGTAGCCGGGTCACGCCCCCGACCTCGCCGGGCACGGTTGCGATGGCGGTCGAGCGGCGTACCCTCAATCCCGACGAAGGAGGCGGCCGGTGCGTGTGCTGGTGGTGGAAGACGAACCCGATTTGGCCTCGGCGCTCGCCACCGGGTTGCGCCGGGAGGGTTACGCCGTCGACCTCGTCGGCGCCGGTGGTGAGGCAATCGACAAGCTGGGGGTCAGCGAGTACGACCTGGTGTGCCTTGACCTGAACCTTCCCGACATCGACGGCCTCCAGGTGTGCCGGTTCATCAGGGGCGGGGGCGCTGCCGGCGACGAGGAGCCAAGGGTGTTGATGCTCACCGCCCGCGATGGGCTCGAGGACCGGGTGGCCGGTCTCGACGACGGGGCGGATGATTACCTGGTCAAGCCGTTCGCCTTCCCCGAGCTGCTCGCCAGGGTGCGGGCCCTGGGGCGGAGGGGGCCGGCATCGACTGGAGCGGTCATCCAGGTGGGACGGTTGTCGCTGGATGCGGCCCGGCGCACCGCCGCGTACGGCAACGCCCCGCTCGAGCTCACCGCCAAGGAGTTCGCCCTGCTCCGCTACTTCATGCTCCACGGCGGCGAGGTGCTGTCCGCCGAGCGGCTGCTGGAGCATGTGTGGGACGAGCACGCCGACCCGTTTACCAACACGGTGCGGGTGACGGTCTCCAACCTGCGGCGCAAGCTACGCACCGAGGGGGCCGAGGACGTGATCGAGACCGTGATCGGAGCCGGGTACCGCTTGATCGAGGACCCGTGAGCCGTCTCACCGCCTTCTTCCGGTCGATCCGGTTCCGGTTGGCGCTCACCTTCTCTCTGGTGGTGTTCGGGATGGCTTTCCTGGTCGTCGCCGGGGTCAACTACGCCCTCGGCCAATCGCTCAAGGACGTCGAGATGGCGCAGCGGCTGGAGCTGACCACGTTCTTCGACCCCCTGGGCAACCAGATCATCGTCGCCGAGCAGATCGAGGGTCGGCTAGTCACCGTCGAGCAGCTCGCCAACGAGAGGGCGCTGGAGACGCTGCGCCGCTACTCGGTGATCGCCATGGTGGGGCTGTTCCCGCTGTCGATAGCCGCCGGATGGGTCATCGCCGACCGCACCCTGCGCCCCATCGGGCGGATCACCGCGGTCGCCAAGGAGATCCAGGCAGGCGACCTGTCGGAGCGGATCGACCTCGGGGGACCCGACGACGAGCTGAGGGAACTGGCCGACACCTTCGACGCCATGCTGGAGCGGCTGGAGGACGGGGCCGAGGGGCAGCGCAGGTTCATCCAGGACACCTCGCACGAGCTGCGCAACCCGCTGGCGGTGATGGCCACCAACCTCGACGTGGTGCTGTCCGACCCGGGCGCCGACGTGGACACGTTCCGCAAGACCGCCGAGGTGGTGCGCCGCACCGTCGACCGGGCGGCGCAGACCGTCGACGACCTGGTGGTGTTCGCCCGGCGCGACATCCCGGCGTCGGTGCGCACCCCGGTGTCGCTGCGGACCATGGCCGCCGAGGTGGTTGCCGATTACATGGGTCCGATGGGGGAACGCAGGGTCGACATCGAGTACGTCGGCGAGGATGCGGTGGTCGACGTTGACGTCGAGGGGTTGAAGCGGGCCTTGGGCAACCTGGTCAACAACGCGGTGCGCCTCACGAGGGAGGGCTCCACGATCGAGATCGGTACCGGCAGGCGGGACGGGTTCGCTTGGGTTGGGGTGGCCGACCAAGGCCCGGGGATCGATGTCCGGGACCACGAGGCGGTTTTCCAGCGTGGCTGGAGCGGGGACGGGTCCAGCATCGGCACCGAGACCCGCAACGGGTTGGGGTTGGCCATCGCCCGTCAGATCGCCAATGCCCACGCCGGCGAGCTGACCCTGCGCTCGGTGCGCGGCGCCGGGGCCTCGTTTGTGATCTGGCTCCCGGTTGCCGCCGGAGCAGACCACACCGCCATCACCGAAGACGGCGTCCACCCCCTCCACGACCCCTTCGCCGAAGGCTGAGTTCGGGGCCCAGACGTTGAGTCGGTCTTCGTTACCCGGAAGGGTTCACCTCGACCTCGGAGCATTCCGGGCTGAGCCCGCAAGTGATCGCCCCTCCTGTTGGCCCCCTCCTCGACTGAAGGCCCCGCCTCGACAGGTGCCATCCCTTTAGCCCCCGTTTACCCGTCGGGCCGTACGGTGCGGCCGGTTGACCGATCACCAGGAGTCGCAGGGCCCATGACGCTCGACACCGACAAGCCCATCGCCACGGGGCGCTCGTGGCGCGACCTGCCCCAGACGCCACCCGAGGTGGACGACCCCGGCTCCGTCCCCGAGATGGCGATTCCGCAGGCGCCGCCGACCACGACCCATCCGGTCGAGGTGGCGACGGCGACGGGGACCACCACGGTCGAGCTGCCGCCTACCGCGCCAACCAGCCCGGTCGCCTCCCCACCGCGGCCGTGGCCGCCTGCCACCCCGCCGGCTCCGGCGCGACGGGGCATCGACCAATGGGGTTGGGTGCTCGCGATCCTCGGCGCCATCGCCCTGGTCGGCGCCCTGTTTGCCTGGGCGCCGTGGGACGACGACGCCGGAGCGGCGCTGGCCGGGCTCGAAGGAGTCGATGAGCCCATCGCAGATGTGGCCGCCTCGCTGCTGCCCTCCGTGGTGCAGATCGAGCGAGCCGGCATGGTCGGCTCCGGTTTCGTCTATGCGGAGGGGCGTATCCTCACCGCCGCCCACGTCGTCGCCGGTGCCCGCGAGGTCACCGTCCGCACCTCGGACGGGCGGGAGATCAACGGCACCGTGCTCGGCGGCGACTCGGTTGCGGACGTCGCCGTGGTCGAGGTGGACGTCGACCTGCCGGTGGCGCTGCTCTCTCTCGACGACCCGGTGAGGGTCGGGCAGCTCGCCATCGCCATCGGCAGCCCGCTCGGGTTCGAGCAGTCGGTCACCTCGGGGATCGTCTCCGCCGTCGACCGCGATCTCGACATTCCCGGCGGGGGCCGCCTCGAGAACCTAATCCAGACCGACGCCCCCATCAACCAGGGCAACTCGGGCGGCCCGCTCGCCGACCGGGAAGGCCGGGTCATCGGCGTCAACGTCGCCATCGCCAGCTTCTCCGGGGGTAGCGACGGGCTCGGCTTCGCCGTCGCCATCGAGGAGGCGGTGACCATCGTCGATCGGTTCAGTGCCGACCAGCCCCAACCGGAGTCGCTCGACCCGGGGTCGTCGCTCCCCGGGTTCGACGATCCCGGGCTGATCCCGCCCGAGCTGCGCGGTCTGCTCGACCAGCTCCTCGACGACCCGGGAAGCATCCAGCCGGATGATCTGGCCCCGCTGCTCGACGACTTCCTGGACGGCTTCGGCGGTCAGAGCCCGCTGGCCGATCCCGAGCTGCGCGACCTGTTCGACCGGTTCATGCAAGACCCCGGAGGGCTCGGCCCCGAAGATCTGCTGCCCCTGCTCGACGACTTCATCATCGGCGACGGCGAGATGGATCCCATGCTCGAAGACCTGCTCGGTCTGCTCTACGACAACCTCCTGGGGGGATGAACCAATGATGGACGAATTCGCCAAGCGATCGGCCCAGCTCGAACAGACGATGTTCGAGATGCGTCGGGTCGTGGTCGGCCAGGACCGCGTGCTCGAACGGCTGATGGTGGCGCTCCTCGCCGGAGGCCACTGCCTGCTCGAGGGGGTGCCCGGTCTGGGCAAGACGCTCATCCTGTCGACCTTGGCCCGGGTGCTCGGGGGCAGCTTCTCCCGCATCCAGTTCACCCCGGACCTGCTCCCCAGCGACATCGTCGGCACCCGCATCTACCTGGCGTCGCAGGAGAAGTTCGATGTCGAGCCCGGGCCGGTGCTGGCCAACTTCGTGCTCGCCGACGAGATCAACCGGGCACCGGCCAAGGTCCAGTCGGCGATGCTGGAGGTGATGCAGGAGCACCAGGTGACCATCGGCGACCAGACCTTCCCCGCCCCCGCCCCCTTCCTGGTGATGGCCACCCAGAACCCGATCGAGTCGGAGGGGGTCTACCCGCTTCCCGAGGCGCAGCGCGACCGCTTCATGATGCGGGTGCCCGTCGGCTACCCGACGGTCGACGAGGAGCGGGAGATCGTCCGCCGCATGGACCTGCTCCCGTCCGAGGCCGAGCCCATCCTCGACCCGGGCGATGTCCTCGCCATGCAGCGGGTGGTGGGCGACGTGTTCGTCGATCAGAAGGTGGTCGACTACGCCCTGCGCATCGTCACCGCCACCAGACGACCCGCCGACGTCGGCATGCCCCAGCTCGTCGGTCTGATCGAGTACGGGGGCAGCCCCAGGGCCAGCATCGCCCTGGTCCGCGGCGCCCAGGCGATGGCGGTCCTGCGGGGGAGGGGCTATGCCCTGCCCCAGGACGTCTACGAGATCGCTTACGACGTGCTCAACCACCGTCTGGTGCTGTCGTACGAGGCGCTGGCCGAGGGGGTCACCGTCGACGATGTGCTGGTCGACCTGCTGTCCAAGCTGCCCGCACCCCGGATCACGGTGACCGAGGCGCACCGCTCGTCGGATTGGGCGCCTGCGGTACCGACCAGGGCGCCCGCTCCTCCCGTCGAGGTGCGTCCCGGCAGCCCAACCGACCTGCCCCACACCGAGCCTCCGATCGACGGCGTGCCCACGACATGATCGAGGTGTCGAGACAGGCGACGCTGCGATCGCTCGAGCTGACCGTGATGCGGCGGCTCGATGGGATCCTGCAGGGCGACTACCGCGGGCTGCTCCCCGGGCACGGGTTCGACGCCGGCGAGGCCAGACCGTACCTGCCGGGTGACGAGGTGCGCCGAATCGACTGGAACGTCACCGCCCGCACCAACGAGCCGCATGTGCGCGACACCATCGCCGACCGTGAGCTGGAGACCACCCTGGTGGTGGATCTGAGCGGATCGATGTCGTTCGGTACCGCCCTCGAGGAGAAGCGGGACACCGCCCTCGCCATTGCCGCCGCCCTCGGCTTCCTGGTGTCGAGGGGAGGCAACCGGGTGGCGTCGCTGGTCGCCGCCGGTTCCCGAACCGAGTGGGTCAGGCCCCGGTCGGGACGCACCCATCTGATGGGGCTGCTCACCCGGCTCGATTCGGTCGACCGGGACACCGGCCCGGGCGATCTCGCCGCCGCCATCCGCACCGCCGACCGGGCTGCCGCCCATCGTGGGTTCGTCGCCGTCATCTCCGACTTCATCGACGACGGGCCCTGGGACAAGGCGTTGCGGGCGTTGGCCAACCGTCACGACACCCTGGCCATCGACGTCTCCGACCCTCGGGAGCTCGAGCTCCCCGACGTGGGAATGCTCACCATGCGGGACACCGAGACCGGGAGGCGCCGCTACGTCGACACCCGCTCGCCCCGGGTACGCCACCGGTTCGCCGCGGCGGCGACCGAGCAGCGGGCCGACGTCGCCCGCCGGATCCGCGCCACCGGCGCCGACCATCTGTCGCTGAGCACCGACCGCGACTGGGTGGCCGACCTGCTCCGCCATGTTCTGCTGCGTCGTTCGGGACGGTCGACGGGGAGGAAGCCGTGACCTTTCTCGAGCCCGCCAGGCTCCTGCTTCTGGTGCTGCCCGTCGCCGGGTTCCTCGCCTACCTGGCCTCGCTACAGCGGCGGGAGCGGTATGCCGTCCGTTTCACCAACCTTGCCCTGCTCGACAAGGTCGCCCCGGAGACCCCTGGCTGGCGCCGCCACGCGCCCGCCGCCGTGCTCCTCGTCGGCGTGGTCGCCCTGGTCCTGGCGGTGGCCAAGCCCGCCGTCGCCATCCAGGTGCCCCGCGACCACGCCACCGTGATCCTGGCCATCGATGTCTCCTTGTCGATGGAGGCAGACGACATCTCCCCGACCAGGATCGAGGCGGCCCGGGAGGCGGCGCGCAACTTCCTGGAGCTGGCCCCGCCCGAGCTGGAGGTCGGCATCGTCGCCTTCTCCGGGTCGGCGGCAGGCATCCTGCCCCCGACGGTCGACCGGATCGCCGCTCGCGGCGCCATCGACCGGCTCTCGCTCGGTGAAGGTACCGCCATCGGTGAGGGCATCCATGCCGCCGTCGAGATGGCGCTGGCCAACCGCGCCGCGGACGCTGCCGCCGAGGGTTTCGGGGACGGGGATGGGGACGAGGGTGACGGGGAGGTGCCGGCGGAGGCGATCATCGTGCTCTCGGACGGGGAGACCACGATGGGCCGTCCCGATCTCGCCGGAGCGGCCGAGGCCGCCGACGCCGACATCCCGGTTTCCACGGTCTCGTTCGGCACCGATGATGGCATGGTGTTCATCCAGGGCGAGGGCATCCCGGTGCCTGCCAACGAGGGCGCCCTGGAGGAGGTCGCCTCGACCACCGGCGGCGAATTCTTCACCGCAGCCACCGGGGAGGAGCTGCAGTCGATCCTCGACACCCTGGGTAGCCAGGTGGCGGTCGAGGAGGAGCAGCGCGAGGTCACCGACTGGTTCGCCGGTGCCGGTCTGGCGCTGATCTTGCTCGCCGCCACCGGCTCCCTGCTCTGGTTCAGCCGGCTCCCCTGAGACCCTCGTCGGAGCCGGCCTCCCGAACTTCAGCGGATCGGTACTCGCCAGGGGTACGCCGAACCTTAGGTTCGCCGGGAGTTCGCCGGGATGGCGCCGGCCGCCCCCGGCCACCTCCCCCGAACTTCAGCGGATCGCGTGTCGTGGCGACACGTAGGAACCTTAGGTTGGCGGAATCGGGGCTTGGAACTGGGTCTGTTCGGTGGAGCCCTCGAGGGCCAGGGTCGAGGCGGTGCCGCCGGAGATGACGGACGCCACGTCGTCGAAATAGCCGGCGCCGACCTCGCGCTGGTGGCGGGTGGCGGTGTAGCCGCCGCCCTCCATGGCGAACTCGTTCTCCTGCAGGGAGACGTAGGCCGTCATCCCCCCGGTGGCGTACCCCTTCGCCAGCTCGAACATGGCGGCGTTGAGGACATGGAACCCGGCCAGCGTGATGAACTGGAACCGGTACCCCATGGCACCGAGCTTCTTCTGGAAGGCGGCGATGGTGGTGTCGTCCAGGTGTCGCTTCCAGTTGAAGGACGGTGAGCAGTTGTAGGCGAGCATCTTGCCCGGGAACCGCTGGTGGATGGCGGCGGCGAACCGGCCCGCCTCCTCCAGGTCGGGGGTGGAGGTCTCGCACCAGATCAGGTCGGCGTAGGGGGCGTAGGCCAGCCCGCGGCCGATCGCCGCATCGAGCCCGTTGGCGACGTGGAAGAACCCTTCGGCGGTGCGCTCCCCGGTGGTGAGCTCCCGATCGTTCTGGTCGATGTCGCTGGTGAGCAGGGTGGCGCCGCGCGAATCGGTCCTGGCGATAACCAGGGTCGGCACCCCGGCGACGTCGGCGGCGAGCCGGGCGGCCTTGAGGGTGCGGATGTGCTGGCTGGTGGGGACCAGCACCTTGCCCCCCATGTGGCCGCATTTCTTCTCCGAGGCGAGCTGGTCCTCGAGATGGACGGCGGCGGCGCCGGCGTCGATGTAGGCGCGGGTGATCTCGAACACGTTGAGCGCCCCACCGAACCCCGCCTCGGCATCGGCGACGATGGGGAGCAGGTGATCGACCGCGTCGGTCCCCTCCGACCACGAGATCTGATCGGCCCGGAGCAGGGCGTTGTTGATCCGCCGCACCAGCTCGGGACCGCTGTTGGCCGGGTACAGCGACTGGTCGGGATAGACCTGCCCGGCGACGTTGGCGTCCCCCGCCACCTGCCAACCGGACAGGTAGATCGCCTCCAACCCTGCCTTCGCCATCTGCACCGCCTGGCCGCCGCTCATCGCACCAAGCGCATGGACGTAATCACGGTCGGCGAGCAGGCTCCACAGCTTCTCGGCGCCGCGCCGGGCAAGGGTCGGCTCGACCACGGTGCGGCCCTGGAGCCTGACGACGTCCTCGGCGGAGTGCTCGCGGGTGACCCCCGCCCAGCGGGGGTTGTCGGCCCAATCGGCCTCGATGGCGGCGATCCGGTCGGCACGGGTAGAGGTCACGGTGCGCTCCTGCTCTCGAGGACGGCGTAGGCGGGGACGGTGAGGAAATCGGGATAGTCGGGGTCGAGGGCCACCTGCTCGAAGATGCTGCGCGCCTCCTCCACCCGCCAGGAGGCGAAGCGCTCGTCGCCGAACTCGTGGCGCATCCTGGCGACCTCGGTGTCGGCCACGGCCCTGACGTAGGCGGCGTCGATGAGGTCGCCGGTCTCGGTGGCGACCCCGTGGTGGACCCACTGCCAGACCTGGGAACGGGAGATCTCGGCGGTGGCGGCGTCCTCCATGAGGTTGTAGATGCCGGCGGCGCCGTTGCCCGACAGCCAGGCGGACAGGTAGCGGATGGCCACGTCGACGTTGATCCGCACCCCGGTCTCGGTGACGGTGCCCCCCGGGATGGCGACATCGATGAGCACCGCCGCATCGGGGACCACATCAGGGCGCAGCCGGTCGATCTGGTTGGGCCGGTCTCCCAGCACCTCGTCAAAGACCTCGGTGGCCAGCGGGACAAGATCGGGGTGAGCGACCCAGGTGCCGTCGTGGCCGCTGCGGGACTCGCGCTCCTTGTCCTCCCGCACCTTGGCGAACGCCCGGGCGTTGACCCCCTCGTCGGTGCGGCTGGGGATGAAGGCGGCCATCCCGCCCATGGCGTGGGCGCCACGGCGGTGGCAGGTGGCGATGAGCAGGTCGGTGTACGCCTGCATGAAGGGAACCGCCATCGTCACCTGGTTGCGGTCGGGGAGCACCATGGCCGGGTCGTTGCGGAACTTCTTGATGATCGAGAAGATGTAATCCCAGCGGCCGGCATTGAGCCCGGCGGAATGGTCCCGCAGCTCGTAGAGGATCTCGTCCATCTCGAAGGCGGCCAGGATCGTCTCGATGAGCACGGTTGCCCTGATCGTCCCCTGGGGTATGCCGATGGCGTCCTGGGCGGCGACGAACACCTCGTTCCACAGCCGGGCCTCGAGGTGGCTCTCCAGCTTGGGGAGGTAGAGGTAGGGCCCGCTGCCCCGTTCGATCAGCTCGGCGGCGTTGTGGAAGAAGAACAGCCCGAAGTCGAGCAGCGATGCCGACACCGGGGAACCGTCGATGAGGACGTTGCGGTCGACCAGGTGCCAGCCCCGGGGACGGACCAGCAGCGTCGCCGGTGACTCGCCCAGGGAGTAGTGCCTGCCGTCGGGGCCGGTGTACTCGATGGTGCGCCGCACCGAGTCGACCAGGTTGACCTGACCATCCATCAGGTTGCTCCAGGTGGGCGAGCACGAGTCCTCGAAGTCGGCCATGAACACCCTCGCCCCCGAGTTGAGGGCGTTGATCATCATCTTGCGGTCGACCGGGCCGGTGATCTCGCAGCGGCGGTCGGCCAGGTCGGCAGGAGGCGCCGCCACGGTCCACTCCGCCGAGCGGACCTCCGAAGTGGCCTCGATGAACCCGGGGGTCTCGCCGCGGTCGATCCGCCGCTGCCGGTGCCACCTGGCCTCGAGCAGTTCCCGGCGGATCGGGTCGAAGGCGCGGTGCAGCGAGGCGACCAAGCCGAGCGCTTCATCGGTGAGGATCTTGTCGTACCCGACCCCGATGGGGCCGATGATGCTGATTCCCTGGTTCATCACCCGACAGGGTCGATGAAGAGCGTGTCACCTTGCAACCCGATCGATGATCAATATCGTATAAACTTCACAAACCGACCGTGTTGGGTGAACTTTCGTGTCGACGCAGGCCATCGACGGGGCGACGCTGGGTCACCGGATCAGGCACTTCCGCAAGCTGCGGGGGATGACCCTCGACGACCTGGGGGAGCGGGTGGGCAAGACCGCACCCTTCCTCTCGATGCTGGAGAACGGCAAGCGCGAGCCCCGGCTGGGGTTGATCAACGACATCGCCGCCGCCCTCGCCATCGACACCGTCGAGCTGATGAGCCCCCGACCGCCGACCAGACGGGCCGAGCTCGAGCTGGCTCTGGCCCGGGCCCAGGAGGATCCGCTGTACCGCGACCTGGGGCTCTCGCAACTCCGCCCCTCGGCCAAGCTCCCCGACCTCGTCCTCGAGCATCTGGTGGGGCTACACCGGGAGCTGCGGCGCCGGGTGTTCCCCACCATGGCCACCCGTGAGGAGGCCAGGATCGCCAACACCGAGCTACGCACCGAGATGCGGCAGCGGGGCAACTACTTCGCCGAGATCGAGTCGGTGGCCGCAGACCTGGTTGCCAAGATCGGCTACCGGGGCTCGGCCCTGACCGAGGGGGACATGCGCCAGATCGCCGCCGCCCTCGGGTTCACCGTCCACCGTTCGCAGCGGGTTCCTTCGACGGTCCGTTCGGTCACCGACCTACGCCACCGGCGCATCTACATCCCCCAACGCAACGCCATGCCGACCGAGGGCGCCCGCTCGGTGATCATGCAGACCCTGGGTCACTTCGCCCTCGACCAGCACGAACCGGCCGACTTCGGCGACTTCCTGCGGCAGCGGGTCGAGGCCAACTACTTCGCAGGGGCGGTGATGCTCCCCGAGATCGCCGCCGTGCCGCTGCTGGAGCAGGCCAAGACCGAGCGCGACCTGGCCATCGAAGACATGCGCGACGCCTTCGCGGTGTCGTACGAGATGGCGGCGCACCGGTTCACCAACCTGGCCACCGAGCACCTCGGGCTGCGGGTCCACTTCGTCCGCTCCGACGACGAAGGGATCATCTGGAAGGCGTATGAGAACAACGACGTCCCCTTCCCCCGCAACTCGGTCGGGGCCATCGAGGGGCAGCGGCTGTGCCGGGAATGGGGGACCAGACAGGTGTTCGACTCGGACGACAAGTACTCGATGCACTACCAGTACACCGACACCGCCAACGGGACGTTCTGGTGCGGCACCCACATCGCCGCCGGCCGCGATCCGGTGGCGGCGATCACCGTCGGGGTCGGGTTCGACGACGCCCAGTTCTTCCGGGGACGGCGGACCAACAGGCACTCGGTGTCCAAGTGCCCGGAAGGGGAGTGCTGCCGGCGCCCGCCCCCCGACCTCGCCGGCCGTTGGGAGGGGTGGGCGTGGCCGTCGGTGCGGCCCAACAGCCATGTGCTCGCCGCCATGCCGGTGGAGACCGTCCCCGGGGTCGATCTCACCGAGGTCTACGAGTTCCTCGACCACCAGACCCGGGTCGAGGACGGACCGGCGCCGGGCGATCCCGACCGCTGAGGCGAGGTCAGCGTCGGTCGACCTGGTCCGGGCCCGCAGCCTCGGTGTCCGCCGCCGACGAGGGATCGAGGTCGAGCGAAGCCGAGTTCATGCAATAGCGCAGCCCGGTGGGGCGGGGCCCGTCCTCGAAGACATGGCCGAGGTGGGCGCCGCAGCTGGCGCACTCCACCTCGGTGCGGGGCAGCAACATCTTGAAGTCCCGCTTGGTGTCGACGGCGTCGGGGACGATCGGCTGGTAGAACGAGGGCCACCCCGTGCCCGAGTCGTACTTGGTATCCGATGAGAACAAGGGGGCGCCGCACACCACGCAGCGGTAGGTGCCCTCGTCCTTGGCGTCCCAGTAGACGCCGGTGAAGGCACGCTCGGTGCCCGCCTCCTGGGTGACGTGGTACTGCTCCGGGGTCAGCCTGCTGCGCAGCTCGGCATCGTCTGGCTTGGCCATGACCCGATGGTACCGGTACCGGTCACCTTGCGATGCGGTCGAGGGGCGACCGGCCACCGACGTGGGCGGCGTCCCCGGGTGAGAGGTTTCTCACCCGCGGCTCACGGTCGTCTCATCGCCCGCGCCCACCTTGCGGATCACCGGTTGCGCCCGTCGTCCACCTCGGGCGCCGGACCAGACCACGAGGAGATGCGGATGGCGTATCACAGCAACGGAGCGGTGCCCGAGGCGCGGCGACGCATCGCCCTGTACTCCCACGACACCGTGGGCCTCGGGCACTGTCGTCGCAACCTGGCCATCGCCTCCGCCCTCATCGCCGGTCCGGTCCCGGTCGATGTCCTGTTGATCACCGGAAGCAGGGAGCTGACCGCCTTCGCCGTGCCACCCGGCATCGACTGCGTGGTGCTGCCCGGCCTGGCCAAACGCGACGGCGCCTACGGGGCCCGCACCCTCGGCGCCTCGCTCGCCGAGATGATCGCCCTCCGGGCGAGCATCATCGACGCCACCCTGGCGATCTTCGATCCCGACGTGCTCATCGTCGACAAGGTGGCGCGGGGGGCGTGCGGCGAGCTGGTGCCCGCCCTGCGACATCTCCGTGCCGGCGGTCACACCCGGGTCGTGCTCGGCCTGCGGGACGTGCTCGACACCCCGCCCGTCGCCATCCGGGAGTGGCGGGTGTCGCGCACCACCGAGGCCGTCGTCGAGCTCTACGACGCGGTGTGGGTGTACGGCGACAAGCCGCTGTACGACCTGGTCACGGAGTACCACCTGCCGCCGGCGGTGGCCGACCTGGTGACCTTCACCGGCTACCTGGGCCACGGACGGCCGCGGGTGCAGCCCCGGGACCCGGCCGCCGCCGCCTCGCTCCCCGAGCCGCCGTACGCGCTGTGCCTGGTGGGCGGAGGCCAGGACGGTGTGGTCGTCGCCGAGGCCTTCGCCGCCGCCCGGCTCCCAGACGGCACCCGTGGCCTCATCGTGACCGGGCCCTACATGAAGGACGGCGACCGGGATCGTGTCCGGGCCCGGGTCGCCGATCACCCCGGCATGGCCATGGTCGACTTCGTCGACGACTGCGAGGGGCTGGTGGCCGGTGCCCAAGCGATCGTCACGATGGGCGGGTACAACACGATCTGTGAGGTGCTCGCCGCCGGGAAGCGGCCGCTGGTCGTTCCCCGGGTGCACCCCCGAACCGAACAGCTGGTGCGGGCCGAACGGCTCGAGGCACGGGGGCTGGTAGATGTGTGCCACCCCGATGCGGTCACCGCCGAGGTCCTCGGGGCGTGGCTCGCCGGGGGAGGCGGCACCGAACCACCGTCTGGACCATCGGTCGACCTCAACGGCCTCGCCCGCATCACCGATCTGGTCGAGCAACTGCTGGGCTCCGGCCCCCAACAGAGAGCACTGTGCCATGCGTCCGTCTGAACCGGCGGCCGCATCGCCGACGCGGCTCGGTTACGTCCTGAAGGTGTACCCGCGGTTCTCCGAGACCTTCATCCTCAACGAGGTGCTCGCCCACGAGGCCGCCGGGACCCCCCTCCACCTGATCTCGCTCCGCCCCCCCATCGATGGCCGCTTCCACGAGCGCCTCGCCGAGGTGAAGGCTCCCGTCACCTACCTCCCCCGCACCAGGGGGACCGCCGATCTGTGGGGTCTGTTGGCCCGGTCGGCTCACCGGTTTCCGCGCCTGGTGGACCATCTCGACGAGCTGCTGGCCGCCGGGGTGGACGACGCCGCCCAAGCCCTCGAACTGGCTGCGCTGGTCCAGGACCGTGGTCTGGCCCATCTCCACGCTCACTTCGGAACGGTGGCTACCACCGTCACCCGCTTAGCGGCCCGGCTCACCGACGTGCCCTACACGTTCACCGCCCATGCCAAGGACATCTTCCACGACGAGGTCGAGCCGGCGGATCTCGGTCGAAAGCTCGCCGATGCGGCCGCCACCATCACGGTGAGCGACTTCAACGAGCGCCACCTCCGAGCAACGTATGGCCTCGCCGCCGATCGCGTCGTGCGCGTGTACAACGGGCTCGACCTGGAGCTCTTCCCGTTCACCGAGCCCGCCGATCGGCCCCCGATCGTGGTCAGCGTCGGGCGCCTCGTCGAGAAGAAGGGGTTCACCGATCTGATCGAGGCCTGCGCCGTGCTTGCCGGGCGCGGCCGTCGTTTCCGCTGCGAGATCGTCGGCAGCGGCCCGCTCGAAACGGCGTTGGCGGAGCTGATAGGGAGCCGAGGTCTGGACGGCACCGTCCTGCTGCGTGGCCCGTTGCCCCAAGGAGCGGTGCGGCGCGTGGTGGGGGAGGCAGCCGTGCTCGCCGCTCCGTGTGTGATCGGCGAAGACGGCAACCGCGACGGGCTGCCGACCGTGCTGCTCGAAGCGATGGCGCTCGGGACGCCGTGCGTTGCCACCGACGTGACCGGTATCCCCGAGGTCGTCCACCATCACGAGACCGGGCTGATCGTTGCCCAACGCGACCACGTCGCCCTAGCGGACGCCCTTGAAAGGCTGTTCGACGACTCCGAGCTGCGATGCCGCCTCGCCCGCTCGGCTCGTGCCCTGATCGAAGCCGAGTTCGACATCCACCGCCAGACGGCGCGCCTGCGGGAGGTGTTCGCCGGCTCCGGCTCGGCACCGCTGGAAGGGGTGGCGTGATGCGGGTGGCCTATGTCTGCGCCGACCCCGGCATCCCGGTGTTCGGGAACAAGGGAGCATCGGTCCACGTCCAGGGAGTGATCCGGGCGATGAGGGCCCGGGATGCTCGGGTGGAGCTGCTCGCCGCCAGGGTCGGCGGTCCTGCGCCTACCGGTCTCGAAGACGTGGCCGTCCACCTCCTTCCCGGTCGGGTCTCGGGGTCGAGCATCGAGCGTGAGGTCGCCGCCAGCAACGCCGGGGCAGACACCACTGCGCTCGACCACCTCGGCCCACTCGACCTGGTGTACGAGCGGTACTCGCTGTGGGGTCGCGCCGCCATGGCATGGGCACGCCGGGCGGGCATCCCCGGCGTGCTCGAGGTCAACGCGCCGCTCATCGACGAGCACGCCCGTCATCGCACGCTCCACGACCACGTCGCCGCCCACGCCGCCTCCAGGGAGGCGCTCGGCGCGGCGTCGACGATCATCGCCGTGTCGCCACCGGTCGCCGACTGGGTGCGCACCGTGGTCCCCGACGCGGCGTGCCACGTCGTCCCCAACGGCGTCGACACCGACCGGGTCCGGCCACGGGCGGACCCGCCGGGCACGGCAGCGGCGACCTGTACCGTCGGCTTCGTCGGGACGCTCAAGCCCTGGCACGGGATCGACACGCTGGTCGACGTGTTCGGGCTCCTGACCCGGGCCGACCCGGCGTACCGCCTGTTGGTGGTGGGCGACGGGCCGGAGGGACCCGACCTCGTCCGTCGCCTCGCCGTCGCCGGCATCGCCGACCGGGCCGAGCTCACCGGGGCGGTGGATCCGGCGGCCGTGCCTGGACTGCTGGCGCGCATGGAGGTGGCCGTGGCGCCGTACCCGGCGACGGCCGGGTACTTCTCGCCACTGAAGCTGTACGAGTACCTCGCCGCTGGGCTCCCCGTCGTCGCCAGCCGGGTCGGCCAGGTTCCCGACATCGTCGAGGACGGTGTCACCGGAATCCTGTGCCCACCCGGTGACGCCGCCGCCATGGCGACCGCGGTCGATCGCCTGCGGCACGACCCGGTTCGGGCCGCCGCCCTCGGTCGGGCCGGCCGCCGCGCCGTGGTCGCCGACCACACCTGGGCGGCGGTGGTCGACCGGATCCTCGCCGCCGCCGATCTGCCGGTCCCGGTGCCGGCTGTGGGGGTCTGACATGGCAGCAAAGGAAGAGCTGCGCTCGGCGCTCCCCGGGCTGATCCGCACCCTCAGGCGGTTCGGGCCGCACGTGCGCCGCCAGCGCCGCCTGATCGGCGGCGGCAGCGCCGCCCTCCTCGCCGAGATCGTCTTCCGCCTGGTCGAGCCGTGGCCGCTCAAGATCATCATCGACACGGTTGCCGCACCGGTGGGGAGCGCGGCGGCGGTACCCGATCCTGGTCGGACGCTGCTGCTCGCCGCCATCGGGATCGTCGCCGCAACCGGCTTGCGGGCCGGCGCCTCGTACCTGTCCACCGTCGCCTTCGCCTTGGCCGGCAACCGGGTGCTCACCGACGTGCGGGCCGAGCTGTACGCCCATCTCCAACGGCTCTCGCTGGCGTTCCACATGAGCGCCCGCAGTGGCGATCTGGTCCAACGGGTCACCGGGGACGTCGGCCGACTGCAGGAGGTGACGGTCACCGCCGCCCTGCCTCTGGTTGGAAACCTGGTCACGTTCGTCGGCATGGTGGCCGTGATGACGTGGCTCGATTGGCGGCTCACCCTCATCGCCCTGCTGGCCCTGCCGCTCTTCGTGAGCACCAGCTTCCGGCTGAGCCGGCGGATCACGGTGATCTCCCGGGCCCAGCGCAACCGGGAGGGCGAGCTGGCGTCGGTGGCGACGGAGTCGCTCGGGGCGATCGAGGTCGTCCAGGCCTACTCCCTGGAGCCGACCCTCGAGCGCACCTTCTCGTCGAGCAACGACCAGAGCCTGCGCGAGGGTGTCAGAGCGAAGCGGCTCTCGGCCGGGCTCGAACGCAAGACCGACCTGATCGTCGCCATGGCCACCGGGCTGGTGCTGTACGTGGGGGCTCGCCGGGTGCTGTCGCATGAACTCACACCGGGCGAGCTGGTCGTGTTCGTCACCTATTTGAAGAGCGCCTTCAAACCGATGAGGGACATGGCCAAGTACACCGGGCGTCTGGCCAAGGCGTCCGCCTCGGGCGAGCGCATCGTCGACCTGCTCGACACCATCCCCAGTGTCACCAACGCGCCGTGGGCGCGTCCCGCCGCCCGGTTCCGCGGAGACGTCCGCTTCGAGCAGGTCAGCGTCAACTACGGTGACGGCCCCCCGGCGCTCGCCGGGCTCGACCTCCACCTCCATCCGGGTCAGCGGGTCGCCGTTGTCGGCTCGTCCGGGGCCGGCAAGTCGACCCTAATGTCGCTGTTGTTGCGGTTGCAGGACCCGACCGGTGGCCGGGTGCTGATCGACGGCCACGATCTGCGCGATCTCACCCTCGACTCGGTGCGGGGTCAGATCGCCATCGTGCTCCAGGAGAGCGTGCTGTTCGCCACCACGATCCGCGAGAACATCGCCTATGGCGCCGACGACGTCGACGGGGTGACGGACGACGAGATCGAGGCGGCGGCGCGACTGGCCAACGCCCATGACTTCATCACCCGGCTACCGGACGGCTACGACACGGTCCTGGGCGAACGCGGGGCGTCGCTGTCGGGCGGTGAGCGCCAGCGCATCGCCGTTGCCAGAGCGGCGGTGCGGCAGGCCCCCATCGTCGTGCTCGACGAAGCCACCGCCGGACTCGACGGCGACAACGAGCGGGAGGTGCTCGAGGCCCTGCGCCGCCTCACCGCGGGGCGTACCACGTTCATCATCTCCCACGACTCGGCTCCCGTTGCGGACGCCGATGTGGTGGTGCGGCTCGAACGGGGCCGGGTGGTCACGGTCGGACTCCCCGGGGATGGGTTCGGCCGGGACCCGTCGGCCGGTCTGGAGACGGTGGCGAGGATGGACGAGGAAGCCGGGGGTGCACCGTGTTGACCCCGGCCGACGCCGAGCTGGTTCGGCGGGACCCGGCACTGCCCGGTCTCGCCACGGTGCTCGACCCCGCCGCGGTGGTAGATCGCCTGGCGGCGGCCGGGGACGGGCCCCCGGTCGTCGCCGCCACCGCCACCTACGTGCGCTACAAGCCCGGCACGAGCTGCCTGGTCGGCTACGAGCTGTTCACCGAGGCCGCTTCGATCCTGGGCTACGCCAAGGCGTTTCGCCCCGCCGAGCCCGGCAAGCTGGAGAAGGCCAGGGAGAATGAGGTGCCCGACCGGAGCGTGGGTTGGGGGGTGACGGCCATCGGAGCCGAATCCGTCACGGTGGCCGCTGCCTCCAGTGACCGCGATCTCCCGGCGATGGCGGCGCTGTCGGATCCACCGCAGCGCACCGAGCTCCTCGGCCGACTGTTGCCGGACCGGCCCGACCTCTGGGGTGCGGAACCGGTGGCGCTGCGCCACAAACCCGAGCGGCGTTGGGTCGGTGCCATCGAGCACGAGGGCAAGCGTGTGGCGTTGGTGAAGGCCTACCGGCGAGCCGATGTGCGTCGGGCCCGGATCGCCCAGAAGGCGCTGGCCGCCAGCGGGGTCAAGCCGCTCGGCTGGTGGGAGCGACGCGCCATCCTGGCGTCCGCCTGGGTGCCCGGCCGCACCGTGGCCGAGGCGCTCGCCGTGGGCGCCGACATCGATGTGGGCGCTCTCGCCGCATCGCTCGCCCGCCTCCACGCCCGCCGGGCCCGGTCCCTACCGGTGTCGACCACCGCCGACGTCATCGCCGCGGTGGACGCCACCGCCTGCGCCGTGGCTGCCCTGTCGCCCGAGCTGGGGAGGCGCGCCCGGGGCGTCGCCCGGCTCGTCGCGGGCGAGCTGGCCGGCGGGCAAGTCGTGACGACGGTGGTGCACGGTGACTTCTCGCCGGACCAGGTCGTGCTGGCCTCCGGCGCGCCGGTGTTCATCGACTTCGACGAAGCGGCGATCGGCGATCCGGCGCTCGATCTCGGCACGTTCGCGGCGACGCTGGAACGCCAGGAGCTCGAAGGGCGGCTGGCGCCGGGGTGGGCCGCCGAGCTCACCGCCGAACTCGTCGCCTCCTACCGCGCCGCCGGAGGCCCACCGGTCGAGGGGCGGCTTGCGGTCCATCGCAGCGCGGCCCTGCTCCGCCTGGCGGTCGCCCCGTTCCGGGAGCGGAGGGCCGACTGGCCCAGTGCGACCGAGGCCATCGTCGCCAGGGCCGAGACCTCGGCGAGGGTGCTGGCGTGACCGGTGGGCTCGCCGCCGTGGTGGACGGTGGGACGGTGGCGGCGCTCGCCGAGTTGACGCCACCGGGTGGCGGTGGCGAGCTGACGCTGCGGAGGTCGTGGCCCCGTGGCGTCGATCACCTCCTCCTCGAGTACGTGGACGGCACCGGATCGGCCATCGCCGGCCAGTGGCACGCCGACCGGGTGCGAGGTGGGGCGGTGGCGGCGGGAACACCGGGGGCAACCTGGCTGGAGGACAGGGGAGTGGTGCTCCAACCGCTCGGGGCCGACCGGCGCCTGCGGGCCCTCGCCGGGATGGTCGCCGAGCCCGGGGCCACCCTCATCGTCCACCGACCCGAGCGTCGAGCGGTCGTGCGCCGCACCGTGGGGAGGACCACCTATGCCAAGGTGGTGCGCCCCACCAAGGTCGCCGCCCTGGTGGCGGCCGATGGCCTCGCTCGAGCGACCACGGTCCCGGTGCCCGAGCTGGTCATGGTCGACCCCGGCGAGGGGATCGTCGAATGGGCCGAACTGCCCGGCCGCTCCCTTCATGACCTCCTCTGCGATGAGGCGGTGCCCCTCGGGGTGGTCACCACCGCCGCCGCCGCCGCCGGGCACGCCCTGCGCGCCATGCACTCGGCCCCCGTGTCCGAGCCGGCGAGACACCACACCCCCGCCGACGAGGTCGCCAACATGGCGCGCTGGGTCGAGCCGGTCGGCGTCCTCGCCTCCACACTCCCGGGGATTGAGCGGGCCCTCGATGCGGCCGTCGCCTTGCTCTCCGAGCCGGCGAGCGCCCCCGTGTTGGTCCATCGGGACCTCCACGACAAGCAGATCCTGGTCGAGGTCGACGAGGCCGGCATGATCGACGTCGACACGCTCGCCAAGGGCGAAGCCGCCGTCGACCTGGCCAACCTGCTCGTCCACCTGGAGCTGCGCGCCGCCCTCGGCGTTGCGCCGAGCCGCACCGAGGCCGCCGCCGAATCGTTCCTCGACGCCTACCGGCCGTCAGCAGACGTCAGGGCGCGGATCGGGGCCTATGCGGCAGCCACCCGGGTGCGGCTGGCCTGCGTGTACGCCTTCCGTCCGGCACAGGCGGTGGCAGCGGCTCAGCTGCTCGCTGGTCCCCCGTGACCGATCGGTTCGGTCTGGACGAACTTCAGCGGATTACACACCGCCACGACACCCAACAACCTAAGGTTCCAGAAAACGGATGGGCCTCCCCCGAACTTCAGCGGATTACACACCGCCAGGGGTACGCAGAACCTGAGGTTCGCCGATCTGCCCGCCGTGTTCAGCGCGCCGGTCGTAGGGCGAGGAGCCGGCGGCCGCCCTCGGGGAGCGGCTCCTCGTGCTCGATCACAAACCGGTCGGCCAGGTAGGAGCGCAGAACCGTCTCGTCGTAGTCGGCGTGGATCTCGCCGGGGCGCTTGTTGACCGACAGCAGGTGCACCATCGGGTCGTCGGGAGGAACCCACTCGAGGATCACCCTGGCATCGAGATCGGCCAGCCAATCCACCACCTGGCGCAGCGGGACGTTGCGGCCGACCACCAGGTGGTGGATCACGGCGAAGCACAGCACCAGGTCGGGCGAGGAGCGGTGCTCGAGTGGGGTCCGCTCCCTGCCCCGCCATCCCAGCCCCGGCGACGGGGCGGCGAGATCCTGGAGCATCGGGAGGATGGCGGCGTTGCCCTCGGCGGACAGCACCCGGTAGAGGTCGTCGAGCACCACCTCGTCGGCGTCGACGGCGAGGACGGTCTCGGCCACCGTCGCCGCCAGCCGGGAGAAGTGCCCGTCGTTTGCCCCCAGGTCCCACACCACCGAAGGCGAGCGCGCCGCCATCACCCTTTCGAGGAAGTCGCTCTTCGGGTTGCGGTCGCGGGCGACGTGGGCGCATTCGTCGGCGTACCGGTTCCACTGCGATCGCCCGTGCTCCCAATGCAGACCTTCGACTGTCCGGCGCAGCCCCCTGACGTTGCTCTGGATCAGCTCCTTCTTGAACCCGGCCTGGCGGAACTCGGAGCGGAGGTCGCGGGCGGTGTGGCGGTAGCGCCGCTCCCCCCTGGCGGGGAGCGTGACATGGAGCAGGGCCGCCTTGCGCACCCGGTCGCGGGCTGACAGCATCGCCTCCATGTGCTCGGCGGTCGGCCCTTCTGCATCGCCCCGAGCCCACGGCTGGTGGGGGATGCCGACGTACACCCGCAGCATCAGCGGGTAGAGGTACTGGCGGAGGAACTGGCGGTAGCCCACCCAGATATCACCAGGCTCGAGTGGCTCGAACGACCCGATGTCGATGAACACCGGACGGGCGCCGACGAACTGCACGTTGTAGGGGGTCGAGTCCTTGAGGATCATGTCCTCGGCCAGGGCGGCGTCGAGCAGGTCGAGCTGGAGCAGGGCGGCGTCGCGCAGCATCGAGAACGTCCACTCGTACGGGTAGGAGACGATGGGGATGCGGTCGTGGCGGAGGATCCCTGCCCAGTCACCGGGAGGGGTGGCCACGCCCTCGACCAGCTCGGTGCCCACGATGCGGCCCCGCACCATCTGCTCGCCGAAGAACCGGGTGCGGGTCAGGGCGTGCCATGTCTCGAGGTTGAGGTCGTCGAGGGCGCGGTAGATCTGGCCGTCGACGGTGAAGACGCGGTTGCCCGGGTCGCGGAACGACCCTGGATCGGGGCTCGCCGGGGACGCGGAAGAAGGCTTGGGTGTGGGGTCGGTCATGCGTTCCGGCGGAGGGCCGGGGGTCTACTCGGGGAGGTTGGCGGCGCGGTCCGCCCCGGGGACCTCGCGGGCGGCAGGCTCCACCGCGGTCTCGGCGTTCCTCCGCTTGAGGATCCGCCTGCCCTTTGTCTTCACCAGGATGGCGACACCGGCGGCACCGCCGATGAGTGCCTGGGCGATGAAACTACCGGTTCCGGGGTCGAGGTATGCGATGAGCTTCACGGTGCCTCCAAGGGCGGGTTCGCGATTTCGGTCGGACGGGGAATGACCCGGGCCCGGACGCTGAGTGTACCCCTACCTTGCGCCGAGGTGATCGCAGGGTGACGGAAAGGGAGCGCCTGCCGTCGGCTGCGCCGTACGGTTGTTGCCCCGGAACCGCCGGAATGATTCAATGCGTTCACGTCCGTCATCTCTGGTCCGGAGGCTCGCATGCGGAACCTGCTGCTCATCATCCACGTTCTCGCTGTGGGCGTCTGGCTCGGGGCGTCCGTCACCCAGTTGATGGTCGGGCCGCGGCTCACCCGCCAGTCGTCGGAGGTGGCGGCGGCCTGGATGACGGCTTCGATGAGCCTGTCCAAGAGGCTGTACCCGGTGGCGGGCATCCTTGTGCTCCTCACCGGGATCTGGCTCGTCCTGCAATCGGAGGTGTACGGGTTCGCCGACGTCTTTGTCACCATCGGGTTCGTGGTGGTGATCGTCAGTGGGGTGCTCGGTGGCAGGGTGCTCGCCCCGGCCGCCGACACGGCGGCGAAGGCATTCGGGGCGGGCGACACCACGGCGGGGACGGCCGCCATGGTCAGGATCGCCCGGTTCGGGCTCCTCGACGTCGTGCTGCTGGTGGTCGCCGTCGCCGCCATGGTGATGAAGTGGGGCGTCTGAACGGGGCGGACCCTCTGGTCGCCGTCGACATCCCCCAGCTCGGGGACGAGCGTGGCAAGAACTGGGCCAAGGTGGTCACCAACGTCGACGGGTCCCTGGGCACCGGATGGGCGTACGAGGGCGAGTTCATCGCCGCCGGCGGGATCCAGGACGTGCCGGTCGGCTCGGTGGTCCTGGTCTACGGCGAGCGGGGGAGCAGGGATCGTCCGATGATCAACGCCAAGGTGTTCACCGCCAACGGCGACGGCACCCTCACCGCCGAGGCCGAGGCGTCCGGCCGGGCCTGGGCCCGAACCCTGCGCGACCGGGTCGACGAGCTGCTCGGCGGCCGCCCGGCCCCGCCCCCCGGACAAGCCGGTCTGCCCTGGTCGCCCGATCTCATGCAGTGGAGCGACCGCGCCATACTCGACGAGGTCGAGCGCAGGGGTATCCGGGCCTAGCCGGTTGAGTTGTCCCCGAGCCGGCTCATCCCCGCTCGTCGATCTCGAGGATCCCCCTGACCCTGGCGAGGTCGTTGGCCCAGCCCCGATCCGGGCGGGTACGGCGGAGCAGATCCTTGAGATCGGCGCCGCGTCCCTTCGCCACCGGCTCGAGATGGGCAACGGCTCTGCCCCTGCGAACGATCGTGTACTCGGCCCCGCGGTGCTCGACGGCGTCGAGGAGATCGGAGAAGTTGCGTGCTGCGTCCGTTGCGGAGACATCCGGCATGTCAGTCAGATTATCCGATTGACCGAAGGATGGAAGGGCGCCGTGCGCTCACCACCCGATACAGGCGGCGGCCCAGGTGTACCCGGTTCCGGCGGCGAGGAGCAGCACCAGATCGCCCTCGTCGAGCCGCCCCGTCCGCCATGCCCGGTCGAGGGCGAAGAGCGGATCGACCCCGCTCATGTGGCCGGTGTCGTCGAGGTAGATCGCCCGCTCCGGATCCACCCCGAGCGCGGCGCAGATCTCGTTGTGCATCGACCGCTTCATGTGGATGCCGCACATCAGTGCCACCTCGTCGAGCGAAGCCCCCGACTTGCGCACCGCCTCCCGTGCCGCCGTCACGAAGTTGGGGAGGCTGACCGGGTCGAGCCGCTCCTTCATCGACGGCGGATCGGGGACGTCGAGGTAGTGGCGCCTGCCTTCGATCGACGCCATCGACGGCGGCTCGACCGAGCCGCCCGCGGGGACCTTGACGTCGAGCGAGAACGATCCGTCGGAGATCATGTGGGCGCCGAGGACCAGGCGGCGGTCGGCGTCGCCCTCGAACAGGGCGGCGACCGCCCCGTCGCCGAAGGTGAACATGAACCGGGCCCGCTCGTTGCGGTAGTCGAGGAGCTGGGACTCCCGGCACGCCGCAACCGCCAGGATCCGGTTGAGCTCCGGCTCGGCCCTGAGCAGGTCGCGCACCACCCGCACCACCACCGGTGAGCCGCACGACATGTAGTCGAGTTCGAGGGCGAAGGCGTTGACGGCACCGAGGCGGTGGGTGATGTGGGGCGCCGCCTGCCACACCTGGTAGTCCTTCCAGGTGGAGCCGAAGTAGACGACGGCGTCGAGGGAGGCCGGGTCGATGTCGTGCTCGGTGAGCAGGGCGGTGGCGGCGGATACCGCCATTTCGGAGACGTGCTCGTCTTCGGCGGCGATGTGCTTGCCCCGCAGCCCGAACCGGTCGACCACGATGTTCTCGGGGATCCCCGTGGCGGAGGCGAGCTCGTCCGCGCTCATCCACCGCTCGGGGAGATAGGAGGCGGTGGCTGCCAGTCCGACCGATCTCACGATGTCGCCTCCAGCCCCCGCTGGACGAACCGCATCAGCTCGTCGATGACCTCCGTTGGCATATGCCCTTCCTCGTTCCACAGGATCCACCGCATCCCGATCAGCTCTCCGATGCCCATCAGGGCATACGCCAGGACCTCGGGGTCGCCCGAGGCGATCTCGCCCTTCTCCATCGACCGCTCCAGCGCCTGCCGGTATCCGGCGGCGATCCGCTCGTAGTGATGGCGCAGGGCGGTTGGGGAGGCGAACTCGGCCTGGCGGATCACCCGGTACAACGCCGGATGATCGGCGGTGAACCGGAAGAACCCCTCGAATCCGCCCCGCTCCACCTCGGCCCTGGTCCTGCCCGGCGCCGATCCCTCGGCCATGGCCCGCCGCACCCTGCGGTTCAGGTCGATGACCAGCTCGTCGAAGATGGCCTGCTTGGAGAGGAAGTACCGGTAGAAGGTGCCCTGGCTGACCCCGGCCCGTCCGGTGATCTTGACGATCGAGGCCTGCTCCCAGCCGACCTCTCCGAACACCACCTCGGCGGCCTCGAGCAGGGCGGCCCTTGTCCGCTCCCCTCGGGTCGAGAGGGTGACCCCGTCGACAGAGGTGAGGGTGGGGGCATCCTCGGCGACCCAGGGCTCAATCGACATGGTCGCCTCCCTTCGCCAGGGTGTCTGCAAGCTGGCGCTTGAGCACCTTGTTCATCCCCGACCGGGGCAGCTCGGCCACGAACCGGATCTGGCGGGGAACCTTGTACCCGGCCAGGCGTGCCCGGCACCAGCCGAACAGCTCGTCGGGCTCGACCGGCGACCGCGTGGCGACCACGGCCAGCCCGATCTCGCCCCACCGCTCGTCGGGGATCCCGATGACGGCGGCCTCGACCACGGCGGGGTGGTCGGCGAGCACCGACTCGACCTCGGCCGGGTACACGTTCTCACCGCCGCTGATGTACATGTCCTTCACCCGGTCCCTGATGCGGTAGAAGCCCTCGTCGTCGCGCTCGGCGACGTCGCCGGTGTGGAGCCAGCCACCCCGCAGCGTCTCCGCGGTGGCGTCAGGGTCGCGCCAGTACCCGGCGAACACGTTGGGGCCCCGCACCACCAGCTCGCCGATCCCGGCGCCCTCGATGAGGTCCCCCGTCTCGGTGGTGAGGCCGACCTCGACGTGGGGATAGGCCTTGCCCGCATACCCGACCTTGCGGGCGACGTCCTCGGGGGCGAGACCGAGCACGTTCGGTGACGCCTCGGACAGCCCGTAGCCCTGCACCAGGGCGACGCCGCGCTCGTGCCAGGTGCGGATCAGGCCCTCCGGCATGGGGGCGCCTCCGACCACCGCCATGCGCAGCGACGACAGGTCGGTGGAGGCGAACGACGGGTGCTCCGCCATGAACAGGTAGGTGGCGGGTACGCCCATCATCGTGGTCACCCGCTTCGAGGCGATCAGCTCGAGCGCCCGGCCGGCGTCGAACGACGGTTCGAGCACGACGGTCGCCCCCTTCCACCACGCCAGCAGGGGCTGGACGTTCCAGCCGCCCACGTGGAACTGGGGGAGCACCTGGAGCACCACATCGAAGGTGGTGACGTCCATCACCCGGTCGATCGAGGTGTTGGTCCAGAAGCAGTTGGCGTGGGTGAGCACGGCGCCCTTGGGGCGGCCGGTGGTTCCCGAGGTGTAGACGATGAGCAGCGGATCGTCGTCCTCGACCTCGACCGCAGGGTCGCCCGAGCCCTCCGGACCGGCCTCCATGGGGCGGATGGCGGGGCGGGCCTCGGTCTGGGCGACGGCTCCCGCCGCCTGGTCCATCCGGTCGGAGGAGGCGATGAGCAGGGCGGCGCCGGAATGGTCGAGCTGGTAGGAGAGCTCGGGGGCGGTGAGCCGCCAGTTGAGCGGCACCATGATCAGCCCTGCCTTGGCGCAGGCGAACAGCACGGCGACGTACCCGGGCCGGTTGTCGGCAAGCACCGCCACCCGCTCGCCCTTGGCCAGGTCCCGTGCGATGAGCTCGGCCGCCAGCGCCGACGAGTCGCCGTCGAGCTGGGCATAGGTGACGGTCTCTTCCTGGTAGTCGATGGCGACACGGTCGGGGGTCACCCTGGCCCTGTCCCGGATCCAGGTGCCGATGGTGAGGGCCCCGGTCATGTGAGGAACCCGAGGACGGCGTCGGTCACGGTTTCGGGGTGCTCCCAGAAGAACAGGTGCCCTGCGTCCGGGACCAGCTGGACGGTGGCGCCGGGGATTATCCCTGCCAGCACCTCGGAGTTGCGGTAGTCGACAACGCTGTCGGCCGTGCCGGACATCACCAGGGTGGGGGCGGTGATGGCGCGGGGGCGGTCGCCCGCGTCGTAGCCGGCACCGGCCGCCGCCTGCGCCGCCCACCCCGCCGTCTCCTGGGGGTTGCCCAGGCGGAGGGCCATGATCTCCTCGACCAGCGCGGGGGAGGGATCGGGGGAGAGGGCGTTCTCGACGAAGCGGCGCAGCGCCACCATCGGGTCCCAGGTGGCGGCCTGGGCCAGGAGCTTGGCGGTGGCGTCGGGGAAGGGATAGCCCCCGGTGGAGCCGGGGGTGGTGCACATCAGCACCAACCGGTCCACCCGCTGCGGGGCGGCCAGGGTGAGCTCTTGGGCGATCATGCCGCCGAGCGAGGTGCCGATGACGTGGGCCCGGTCCACCCCGGCGGCGTCGAGCACGGCGGCGGCGTCGCCCGCCATGGCGGGGATCGTGTACGGGCCGGCGGGCACCGAGGACCCGCCGATCCCGCGGTTGTCGAAGATGATCACCCGGAACCGCTCGGCCAGCAGCCCGATCATCGGACCCCATCCCCACCGGGCATAGCCGAGCCCGTGGATGAGGAGCAGAGGGGAGCCCTCCCCGGTCTCCTCCCAGGCGATGGAGACGGCGGTGTCCGTGTGCCGGGTCATGTCCTGCGCAACCCGGAGCCGATGGCGCTGAGACCACCGGGGACGTACAGCACCAGCACGACGAACAGGGTGCCGAGCACGAATAGCGGCTCGGAGAGCGGCCCGGACAGCCAGTTGGGCAGGCTGTCGATGGCGTCGGACGTGGCCACCGCAGACAGCCGCAGGGTGAGGATCCCGTAGACGAAGCCGCCGATGGCTGCGCCCCACAGCTTGCCGGCCCCGCCCAGCACCACCATCACCAGGATGGCGAGGGTGAAGTCCGGGGTGGTGGTCCCGACGTTGGCGCCTCGCACCACCAGCAGGTACACCGACCCGCACAGGGCGGCAAGCCCCGATGCGATGAGATACGAGGCGAGCTTGAAGGGGAACGGGCGCAGACCCATCATCTCCACCCTCGGCTCGTTCTCACGGATGGCCTCGAACACCCGACCGGCCCTCGAGGTGACCACCCGGCGGGCGACCAGGTAGGTGAAGACGGCAAGGGCGAGGGCCAGCCAGTAGATGTTGCGGGTGTTGACCACACCCCTGAACAGGTCGGGGACCTGTTCGGACGCCACCGGGAGGCCCTCCTCGCCGCCCAGCTTGCGAATCGGGTCGGTGAGCACCAGCAGCGAGAAGGCCTCGGCGAAGGCAAGGGTGACCATGGCGAAGGCGACGCCACTGGTGCGCAGCGCCACCGAGCCGAGCACGACGGCCACCGCAAGGCCGGCCAGCAGCGACACCACCGCCGCCACCGGGTAGGTGAGCCCGGCGTGGATCATCAGCAGGTTGGTCCCGTACACGCCGAGGGCGAAGGGGAGCGCATGGCCGAAGCTCAACAGCCCGGTGATGCCGAAGATGATGTCGTACGACACGGCGAGGGCGGCCAGAACCAGCGCCGACGCCAGCACCTGCAGCGTGCCAGGGCTGTTGACGGCGTTGGTGAACAGGACTGGGATCCCCAGCGGGACGAAGGGGGTAACGGCGAGCAACCCCGCAACGACCAGGAAGATGACGAGCCGCTTCATGCCAACGCCTTCCCCATCAGACCCTGGGGCCTGACCAGCAGGACCAGGGCGAGCAGCACCACCACAGACACCGAGCCCATCCCGGTGGCGAGGTAGTTGTTGACGTAGATCTGGGTGAGGGAGACCAGCACCGCCGCCACCGCGGTGCCCGTCACCGAACCGAGCCCGCCGATCACCACGACGATGAAGGCAAAGATCAGCTGGCTGGTCCCCAGGCTGGGGCTGACGCCGTTGAAGTACACGGCACCGAGGGCGCCACCCACCCCTGCCAGCATCCCGCCGACGGCGAAGACCAGGGTGAAGCTGCGGGAGACGTCGATGCCGAGGGCCCTGACCATGGACGGGTTCTCCACCCCGGCCCTGATGATCAGCCCGTGTCGGGTCCTGGCGAGGAACAGCAGGAGACCGACCAGGAACAGCACCGCAACACCGAAGATGAGGAGCCGGCTGTTGGGGACGTTCGCCCCGGCGATGTTGGTGGTGCGGATGAACCAGTCGGGCTGGGTGAGGAGCCGGGGATCGTAGCTGAACCAGGCGCCCATCAGGGCAACCGCGGCGATCCCCAGCCCGATGGTGAGCAGGATCTGGTCGACGTGGTGGCCGTACAGACGGCGGATCAGCCCCCGTTCGACCAGGACGCCGGAGACGATGCCAACCGCCGCCGCCGCCACAACGGCGATCAGGAACCGGGGTCCGCTGGGGACGGCGTCGATCGAGTCCATGACCCACCAGGCGGCGTATCCGCCCACGGCGAAGAAGGCGCCGTGGGCCAGGTTGAGGACGTTCATCAGACCGAAGATGAGGGAGAGTCCGGAGGCGAGCAGGAAGTACAGCCCGGCCAGACCGAGCCCGGTGGCGGTGTAGAGGACGAAGCTGCTCACCGGACCTCGACCCCCAGGTACTTCCCGGCGAGGGCGGGGTCGGTGGCGAGCGGCTCCATGTCGCCGGCGTACACCACCTCGCCGTGATCGAGCACGATGGCCGAGCGGGCGAGGTGGGCGGCCACCCACAGGTTCTGCTCCACCAGCAGCACCGTCGCGTTCGAGGTGGCGTGGACCAGCGCCTCCACCACGTGCTCGATGACGATGGGGGCGAGCCCCTTGGTGGGCTCGTCGATGAGGAGCAGCCGGTTGGGGTTGAGCAGGGCCCTGGCCAGGGCGACCATCTGCTGCTGGCCGCCCGACAGGGTGCCCGCCGCCTGTTCGGTTCGAGCTTGGAGATCGGGGAACAGCTGGTAGACCAGGTCGTAGCGGTGCTCCTCGTCCGGGCGCTCCGCCAGCCTCAGGTTCTCGGCAACGGTGAGGCCGGCGAAGACCTCGCGGTCCTCGGGAACGTAGCCGATGCCCCGCCTGGCGACGAGATGGGTGGGGGTGCCGAGCAGCTCCTCGCCGCCGACCTCGATGGACCCGGTGGCGGGGAGGAGACCCATCATCGCCAGCAGCGTTGTGGTCTTGCCGACCCCATTGCGGCCCAGCAGGGCGGTGACCCCGTTCTCGGGGACGTTGAACTCGACCCCGTGCAGCACATGGGCCTCGCCCCGCCACACGTTGAGCCCTGTGATGTCGACGGCGCTCATTCGCGGCCTCCCAGATAGGCGGTGCGGACGGTCTCGTCGGCCATCACCTCGGCGGGGGTGCCGGCCGTGAGCAGCATCCCCTGGTGCATGACGGCGATGCGGTCGGAGACGTCGACGACGAACTCCATGCGGTGCTCGACCATGAGGATCGCCGTGCCGGCGCGGTGGACCGACTGGATGAGCTCGACCAGGGGCACGGTCTCCTCGACCGAGACCCCTGTGGTCGGCTCGTCGAGGAGGAGCACCTTGGGGTCGGCGGCGAGCACAACGGCCAGCTCCAGCTTGCGCTTGTCGCCGTGGGAGAGCTCCCCGACCAGCTCGCCGCTCCGTTCGGTGAGCCCCACCTGTCCCAGGGCGTCCACCGCCCGGTTGGTGGCCTCGTCGTCGCCGCGTGGGGCGCTGAACAGGTCGAGGCTGCCGCCGATGGCTGCCTGGGAGGCGAGCCGGACGTTCTCGGCGACGCTCAGCCCCAGGAAGAGGCTCGAGGTCTGGAAGGTGCGGCCCAGGCCGCGTCTGGTGCGATCGGCGGCGCGGAGGCCGGTGACGTCCTCTCCGAGCAGCTCAACCGACCCCGCCCTGGGGTGGTACACCCCTGAGATGAGGTTGATCAGGCTGGTCTTGCCCGCACCGTTGGGCCCGATCACCGAGACGAACTCGCCGGGGGCGATGTCGAGGTCGATACCGTCGACGATGACCAGCCCGCCCACCCCCCAGCCGAGATCGGACACCCGGAGGACGGGTGGGCCGGTCGCGGCGGGGCGGGACGAGGTGTCGGTCATGACGCCGAAACCTGTGGGCTCAGGCCTCGGGGGGAGCGGTGGCGTCGCCCTCCAGCGTGCCCAACAGCTCGGCCTCGAGGACGCCGTTGTTGTCGACCAGGCTGACGGTGAACATGGGCTGGATCATCGCATGGTCCGAGGCCCTGACGGTCTGGGTGCCCTTGGGGGCATCGAACGTCCAGCCCTCGAGTGCGGCGATCATCCCCTCGATATCGTCCGGCGCCGCCTCCGACAGGGCCTGGACGATCATCTGGGCGGCGACGAAGCCGTCGGGGGTGAACAGGTCGACCACGTCGGCGTTCTCGACCATGTAGTCGTTGACCTCGTTGTCGGGGCCACCGGCGAAGTAGTGGTTGAGGAAGCTGAGCCCGGTGGCCGCCTCGCCGTAGAACGGCCAGGTGACGGTGTCGCCGAGACCGGTCGCCACCGGGGCGGTGTCGAACACGGACTGCTGGTTGAGGGCCTGCCACATGGCGCCTGAGGTCTCTCCGGCCCAGGCGACGAACACCAGGTCGGGGGCTGCCTGGTTGATCTGGTCGGCGAAGCCGGTGAACTCGGTCTCGGCGGCGGGGACGAGGAGGGAATCCACGGTGAACCCGCGGGGCCCGAGCACCGCGGTCACCGCAGCGATGTTGGCGGCGCCGAACTCGGTGTCCTGGGCGAACACCAGCACGGTGCCTGTATCGCCTTCCACCAGCGAGGCCGCCGTTGCGACGTCCTGGAAGCTCTGCCGACCGGAGCGGAAGGTGTTGGCGTTGGCGCCGGTGATGGCGTCGGTGGCGGCGGGGCCCGAGATGTAGAGGATGTTGTTCTCGGCGGCGAACTCGGCCATCTGGGTGGCAACACCCGAGACAACGGTCCCGGCGATGATGGTCACGCCCTGGCCGACCAGGTCGGTCGCCTGGCTGATGGCGGCCTCGGGATCGCCGCCGTCATCGGAGATGACGAACTCGATCGGCGAGCCGTTGACGGCGCCGGTGCCACCGGTGGCGTAGGCGAGCCCGGCCTCGAGACCGGACAGGTACTGATCGCCGTAGCCCTGGAGGGGCCCGGAGGTCGAGCTGATGATGCCGACCCGGATCGGGTCGCCCGAGGCAGCGGTGGTATCCGCAGGAGCCTCGGTGGTCTCGGGGCCGGCCGCGGTGGTGGTGGAGCCGCTGTCGCCTCCACAGGCGGCGGCGACGATCATGATCATCGTCACCAACAGCGCGATTCTGGCGCGGGTCACTGTGCTCTCCTTCTGGGTGCGCTCTCTATCAAACATGAGAGGTGAATCAGGTATCAAGTATCCACCTGAACGGCCGTTCTGTCAACCTCTTTGCACAGATCGCGAAGATTGGTGATCGCGGGCAAGCCGAGCGGTCACCGGAAGGGGTGAGGCGGACGATGCCGACCATCGAGACCAGCGGCGGAGAGCTGCACTACACAGAACGAGGGGTCGGGCCGGTGGCCCTGTTCGTCCACGGGTTCCCGCTCGATTCGACGCTGTGGATCGAGCAGATCGAGCTGCTGGCGGGGGAGCGGCGCGGCGTGACCGTCGACCTCGCCGGGTTCGGACGGTCGTCGACGGTGGTCGCCGACGTCCTCACCATGGAGCGCCACGCCGACGACCTGGCGGGGGTGGTCGACCGGATCGGCGTCGACCGGGTCGATCTGGTCGGGTTGTCGATGGGCGGGTACGTCGCCCTCGCCTTCGCCGAGCGCCATGCCGACCGGCTCCGCACCCTGGCTCTGGTCGACACCAAGGCCACCGCCGACGACGAGGCGGGGAAGGCGGGGCGTGACGCCGCCGCCGCCCGGCTGCTCCACGAGGGGCGCCAGGCGTTCGCCGCCGGCATGGTCGGTGGGCTGCTCGGCCCCGACGCCGGTCCGTGGCTACGGGCCCGGGTGCGGCAGATGATCGAGTCGACCCGATACGAGACCATCGTGGCCGCCCTGGCGGGGATGCGGGACCGGCCCGACCGCAGCGACGTGCTGGCGGCGATCCCGGTGCCGGTGGGGGTCATCGTCGGTGCCGACGATGCCCTCACCCCGCCCGCCGCCGCCGAGGCGATGGCCGCCATGCGCCCGGACATCACCCTCGACGTGATTCGGGGAGCCGGCCACCTGGCGCCGATCGAGGCGCCCGATGCGGTGGCGGCTGCGCTCGCCGCCCTGTTCGACCGGGGTAGGCCCGGGGCCGCCGACGCCTGAGTTCAGCTACGCCAGTAGCCCCACGCCGCCCCGATCCGGTCGACGATGGCGTCGGGAGACGGCCCGAGCACGCTGCCACCAAGGGCGAAGGCTTCGGCCTGGAGATCGATCCGCGCCCGCTCGACCGCGACCAGGACGCGGTGACGGGATCGCTCGTCGGGGATCAGGCTGTGGTCGGTGGCGAGCACCCGTCCCAGCTCGGCCCGGTCGTGGTCGTCGCCGAGCACGCTTCCGAGGCTGTCGAGTCGCCGCGCCAGCGCCCCGAGCAGGTCCTCCCATGCCGGCTCCAGCACCTCGACCTGGTGGCGCAGGTACTTCACCCGCTTGCGCCACTGATGGAGATGATGGGCCGTCGGCAGACCCCTCGCCGTCTCCATCTCGGCCCGGGCCCTGCGGACGGTGCGGAGCAGACCGTGGCGGATCGAGTCGAAGCGGTCGGGGAACGCCCCGTCGCCGACCACGGGGAACCGGGTCACCCGGGCGCGGAAGCAGAGCAAGGTGGTCACGGTGTCGATGTGCAGGCTGCGGTCGCCGGTCAACGCCCGGCGGGTGTCGGCGGCGCGTTCCTCGAGCAGCCCGATCAGCCGGCGGCCGATGAACTCGCCGACCGCCTCTGTCTCCACGGCCAGCTCCCCCGCCACGGTGACCAGCACCGCCCCGTCGCGCACCGCCGACCAGCGCCGCGCCGTGTCCCGCAGCACCACGTTCTCCTCGCGGTACCGGAACCGGCCCAGCTCGCCCCGCACCAGGCGCAGCATCGCCCTGACCCGCTTCAGCGCCTTGCGCATCTCGTGGACGGTCCGGTCGGGGTCGGCCTCATGGCGGATCAGATCGATGCACCGGTCGATCTGGTCGATCACGATCCGCTGCACGCCGAGAGCCAACGGCTCTCCGTCGCCCAGCCGGAACTCGTCGGGCCGGTCGTGGTGAACGACCAGCAGCGGCCTGGTGACGGTTCCGCGGGCTTCGGTCAAAGGGGCGCCTCGACGTTCGGGGAGGCGACGCTACCAGGGTGCACGGCCGGAGAGTGGTTGCCCGGGGGTGGCGATCTCCGTAACGTCCTCCCGCCGGGGAGGTGGAGGGTCACCGCGCAGTGAAGAACGACAGGCGCACCATCTTCGGCTGGGCCATGTACGACTGGGCCAACTCGGCCTACATCACCATCGCCGGGGCGATCATCGCCTCGTTCTTCACCGGGGAGATCGTCCCCGACGAGGGGTTCGGGGGGATGTCGGGGGAGACGCTGTGGGCATACGTGGTCTCCGCCGGCGCCCTGGTCCTGTTCCTGGCGATGCCGGTGCTGGGCGCCGTCGCCGACTTCACCGGGGGGGCGCGGGCATTCCTCCGCTTCTTTGCGTTGGTCGGAGCGATCTTCACCCTGGCGGTTCCCTTCGTCCCCTCGGGGGCGGTGCTGCTCTTCCTCGGCGTGTTCCTGGTGACCCAGGTCGGCTTCACCGCCGCCAACGTCTTCTACGACGCCTTCCTCGCGCACATCGCCACCGACGACACCATCGACCGGGTGTCGTCGCGGGGCTATGCCTTCGGCTACGTCGGGGGTGGTCTGTACCTGCTGCTGGCGCTGGTCCTGATCCTGCTCAGCGGTGACGACGGGATGACCGGTCTCACCACCGAGGGGGCTGCCAGGGTCGCCATCTTCGGGAGCGGGCTGTGGTGGATCGGGTTCACCCTGTACGCCCTGCGCCGGCTCCCCGAACCGGCCTCGCCGGAGGTCTGCCCGCCCGAACTGGTCGGGGAGCCCACCCTGGTCGCCTACGCCAAGGTGGGGTTCGGCCGGACCATCGCCACCGCCCGCAAGCTGCTTCGGTTCCGGCACCTGATGATGTTCGTGCTCGCCTTCATCTTCTACAACGACGGCACCCAGACCGTGATCAACGTCTCGGGCGCATACGCCGAGGACACGCTCGGGCTGGCCACCGAGCAGATCGCCATCGCCTTCCTCATCGTCCAGTTCATCGCCTTCTTCGGCGCCCTCGCCTTCGGTGTCCTCGCCGACCGGATCGGGACCAAGCCGGCGATCATGGTGGCGTTGGTGGGTTGGTCGGGCATCGCCATCGCCGGCTATCTCCTCCCCGCGGAGCAGTCGACACCGCTGTACGTGCTCGCCGTGTTCATCGGCTTCGTGCTGGGCGGGGTCCAGGCGCTGAGCCGCAGCCTGTACGGGTCGATGATCCCGGAGGAGGCGTCGGCCGAGTTCTACGGGTTCTTCTCGGTGTTCTCCAAGTTCTCGGCGATCTTCGGCCCGCTGCTGTTCGCCGTGGTGTCCGACGCCGCCGGCTCAGGGCGTCCCGCCATCCTGTCGATCATCGCCTTCTTCGTGATCGGGCTGGTCCTGCTCGCCATGGTCGACGTCGACAAGGCCCGCGCCTCCCGGGAGGACTGGCACATCGAGGGCGTAGACGTATGAGCGCGGTACCGTCGGCGGATGACACGGCACCGGCCGGCCGCTCTCGCCGCCGCAGCCCTGGTGGCGACGGCCTGCTCGGGCGACCCCGCCGTTGTGACCACCACCTCGACCACCCCGGCTCCGGCGACGACCTCCGCTCCGCCGACGACGGGCGGTGAAGCCGCCTCCTCCACGACCGGCGGCGTCGTACCCACCACCACCGGCGGTGCCCCGTCGACGGCGGCGGCTACACCGGACCCAGGGGATCTCATCCTGGTCCCGGTGGTCGACGGCCTGGTCCAGCCGGTGCTGGCGATCCCCGCCCCCGGCGACGACCGGCTGTTCGTGGTGGACCAGATCGGCCGGGTCGTCACCGCCGACGGCGAGGTGGTGCTCGACATCACCGACCGGGTGCTGTTCCAGGGGGAGCAGGGGCTGCTCGGGCTCGCCTTCGCCACCGACTTCGCCCAGAGCGGGCGGTTGTTCGTCAACTACATCGACCGGTCGGGTGACACCAAGGTGTCCGAGTTCGTCGCCGGTGACCCGGGCTCCGAGCGGGTGGTCTTGGAGATCGACCAGCCGGCGGCGAACCACAACGGCGGCATGATCGCCTTCGGGCCCGACGGCTACCTGTGGATCGGCATGGGCGACGGGGGCGGCTCCGGAGACCGGTTCGGCAACGGCCAGGACCCGGCGTCGCTGCTTGGTGGCATGCTGCGGATCGACGTCGACGGCGACCCCTATGCCGTGCCCGACGACAACCCCGGTCTGGAGGGATGGGCGCCGGAGAAGTGGGCGATCGGGCTGCGCAACCCGTGGCGGTTCTCCTTCGACGGCGACGAGCTGTGGATCGCCGACGTCGGCCAGGACGACTGGGAGGAGGTCAACATCGTCGACGTCGCCGCCGGTGGGGGGATCAACTTCGGCTGGCCGGCGCTGGAGGGGACCCACTGCTTCGATGTCGATCCCTGCGATGGGTCGGGGATGGTGCAGCCCATCACCGAGTACCCCCACGACGAGGGCTGCTCGGTCACCGGCGGGTATGTCTACCGGGGCTACGCCGTCCCCGGGCTCGACGGCCACTACTTCTACGGCGACTACTGCGGCGGATGGGTGCGCAGCCTGGTGCGGGATGGGACGGCGGTCACCGTGACCGAGTGGTTCCCGCCGGGCTCGGTCGACGGCCTCACCGGCTTCGGGGTCGACGCCTCGGGCGAGTTGTACGTCACCAGCACCGACGGCACGGTGTACCGGATCGAGCGCGGCTGAGGCGGGTTCCGGCGTTCGAGGTGGCAGTGACAATGGCCGACCGCTCGTGGCTGCGACGTGTCGACGGCGGCGGACTGGGCTTCGGAGCGTGAGGGTCAAGGGCCATCGTGTTCTCCCCGCGGTCACTGGGTCTCCCCGGTGATGGCCACGAGAGTTCCCCAGCGGCGGCCATGGGATCTCCCCGGGTTTGGTCACGAGGCGAGGGGCATCACCGCTTGGGCGGTGGCTTGGGCGAGGCGGACGCTGTCGCCGAGGGTGGCGCAGGTGGGCGTGGTGGCGGAGGGCGGTCGACGGTGGCGGTGGCGAGGGTCTTGGGCATGATCTCGTCGAACGCGGCGGGGTGGAGGTTGCGCTCACCCACCGCCATCGAGCCGACCCCAGCGTCCCGAGATGGCCCGCCGCGGCCACCCAGCGTGACCAGGTCCTTTGACAACGATTCGGGACTAGCTTGCGGAGCATGACCGAGGACACCGTTCTGGACACCACGATTCATGATCCATCGATGACGGCCGGCGAGGTCGAAATGCTGCTCTTCGCGCTGGACCGCTCCCGTGCGCAGTTCGCCTGGAAGTGCGGCGGCCTGGACGCGGCCGGCCTGGGCAAGCCCTACCCGCCGTCGGCGATGACCCTGGGCGGCCTGCTCAAGCACCTCGCCCTTGTCGAGGACATGTACGTCGCCGACTTCGTGACCGGGCAGCCGGTCGGGCCGCCGTGGGACGCCCGCGACGCCGAGGACAACTGGACGTGGGCGTGGAGCACGGCGGGCGACGACTCCCCCGAGGAGCTCTACGCGCTCTGGCGTGGTGCTGTCGAGCGCTCCCGGGCCGCGATGGCGCGGGTGCTCGCCGACGGAGGGCTCGACCAGCCGTCGAAGTTCACCACCGGCTTCGGCGAGTCGCCCAACCTCCGGCGGGTGCTGGTCGATCTGCACGACGAGTACGCCCGCCACGTCGGCCACGCGGACCTCCTCCGCGAGGCCGTCGACGGTCTGGTGGGAGAGGACCCGCCGCAGCCATCATGACGGTATGGAGGCGCCGATCCCGGCCGAGCAGCCGACCATCGTCCCTGCCAACGGCCCCTTGGGACGACCTCGCCGCGATCTTCGGCACCACCGAACAGGGCCGGTGCCAGTGCCAGAGGTTCAAGGTCGTCGGCTGGATCTGGCACGACTCCACCCAGGAGGAGCGGACCGCGATGCTCCGGGCGCAGACCGCCTGCGGCGACCCGAACGCCGCGGCCACCAGCGGGATGGTGGCCTACGTCGACGACGAGCCGGCGGGCTGGGTCGCGGTCGAGCCGCGGACGGCGTACCCCAAGCTGCGCACCTCTCGCGTCCCGTGGAGCGGTCGGGACGAGGACAAGGGCGACGACGGCATCTGGGCGGTGACCTGCTTCGTGGTCCGGAAGGGCTATCGGGGCCGTGGCCTTACCTATCCCCTCGCCCGGGCCACGATCGACTTCGCCCGCGAGCGCGGCGCTCGGGCGCTCGAGGCCTACCCGATGATCACCCAGCCGGGCAAGGAGATCACCTGGGGCGAAGTGCACGTGGGGGCCCGTCAGGTTTTCGAGGACGCCGGGTTCGAGGAGGTCAGCCATCCCACCGTCCGGCGGGTCGTCATGCGGATCGACTTCGAACCAGCGAGATCCCGCCGCCGATGACGCCTGGCAGGTAGGGCAGCCTGAGCTGGTTGGTGTCGTGCACGATGTACCCGGCACCGGGGCTCGCCCGGTCGGGATGGGGAGGGTGCGCTTGGCCAGCTCGGAGGGCGGTACGGTCGGATGGTACTCCAGGGCGATCCCCGGCTGGGGTCGCGCACCGCCGGGTTTGGGTGGGTCGGGCTCTCGGGACCGAACTTTGAGCGCCTCACCCTGCTGAGCGGTGTTATTCGCTCAAAGTTGGGTGGGTCGGGCTCTCGGATCGGTTCATTCCATTATTCGCGACCTGGCTGACCTGGCTGGATTCGTCACCGGTGCGTATAGGCTCGCCGACAATGGGCGATCGCATCGTGGTAGTCGGTTCCATCAACCGGGACATCGTCCTCGGCGTCGAGCGACTCCCCACCCCCGGGGAGACGGTGCTGGGGCGCAGCCTCGGCGTGTACAACGGGGGCAAGGGCGCCAACCAGGCGGTGGCGGCCGCCCGTCTGGGACGGCCGGTGGCGATGGTGGGCCGGGTCGGCGACGATCGGGCCGGCGTCGCCTCGCTCGAAGGGATGGCCGCCGAGCGGGTCGACACCCACGCGGTGCGTATCGATCGCAAGACACCGACCGGCTCGGCCACGATCCTGGTGGACGACAAGGGCGAGAACAGCATCGTGGTCGTCCCGGGGGCCAACGGGCGGCTCGGCGCCAAGGACGTCGTCGCCGCCGCCGAGCTCATCGGGGCGGCGGCGGTGACCATGCTCCAGCTCGAGGTCCCGATGGAGGCGGTTGCCGAGGCGGTCCGCCTGAGCAGGGGAACGGTGGTGCTCAACGCCGCCCCCGCCCAGCCCATCCCCGTCGAAGTGCTCGCCGCCGTCGACGTCCTGGTGGTCAACCGTTCCGAGCTGGCCGGGCTCTGCTTCGATCTCGAGGCGGAGACCACCCGGGAGATCGCCTCCCAGGCGGGGCGCCTGGGCGCCTCGGGGAGCGTCGTGGTCACGGTGGGCCCGGACGGGGCCATGATCGTCAACGGATCCGAGATCGTTCACGTCCCGTCGGTCAACGTGCCGGTCAGGGACACCACGGGCGCCGGGGACGCCTTCTGCGGAGCCCTGGCGGACGCCCTCGCTCGGGGCGAGTCGCTGGAGGAGGCGACGGCGTGGGCGGTGCTGGTGGGGGCGGTGGCGGTGACCAAGGTGGGCGCCCAGGCGGCGCTGCCCTCCCGGGCCCATGTCGAGGCGATGCGGAAACGGTGAGACGGATCGTCATCGACACCGACCCTGGCCAGGACGACGCCGTCGCCCTGCTCACCGCCCTGGCCTCGCCCGAGCTCGACGTGGCCGCCATCACCACGGTCGCCGGGAACGTCCCGCTGCGCCGCACCACCGCCAACGCCCTGGCGATGGTCGAGCTGGCGGGCCGCACCGACGTCCCGGTGTTCGCCGGGTGCGAGCGTCCCATGGTGCGCCGCCTGGTCACCGCCGAGCACGTCCACGGACCAACGGGGATCGACGGGGCCGATCTGCCCGACCCCGCCCTCGCCGCCGCTCCCGGCCACGCCGTCGACGCCCTCATCGAGCTACTGCTCGGGGCGGAGGCCACCACGGTGTGCCTGCTCGGCCCCCAGACCAACCTGGCGATGGCGATGGTTCGGGAGCCCTCCGTCGTGGGCCACATCGACGAGATCGTGCTCATGGGCGGCGGCTGCTTCGAGGGGGGAAACACCACCCCGGCCGCAGAGTTCAACATCCATGTCGATCCGCACGCCGCCCATGTCGTGTTCACCAGCGGGATCCCGATCACGATGATGCCGCTCGATGTCACCCATCAGGCGCTCACCACCGACGCCCGCGTCGCCCGGTTCCGGGCGCTGGGCACGGCCGCGGGGGATGCGGTGGCGGGGATGCTCGACTTCTTCGACCGGCACGACCAGGCCAAGTACGGCACCGACGGCGCCCCGCTCCACGACCCGTGCGTGATCGCCTACCTGCTCCTCCCCGACCTGTTCACCGGGCGGCGCTGCCACGTCGCCATCGAGCACCGATCCGAGCTCACCATGGGCATGACCGTGATCGACTGGTGGGGGGTCACCGGCAACGAGCCCAACGCCATGGTGATGCGCTGGATCGATGCGGACGCCTTCTTCGCCCTGCTCCTCGAGCGGATCTCCCGCATCTGACCCGGTTCGGGTCCGGGGTGACCCGAATCTGTCACACCCCTTCGGTACCATCGGGCCATGGCCGAGTTGTTCGTCGAGGCGTGGGCGCCCGAGTACGGAAATCCATTCGAAGCAGACGTCGATCTCGCCGATCCGGACAAGATCGACGACACCGTCGAGATCGAGGGCGTCTGGGAGCCGATCCCGGGGGTGGACGACGGGGTGGCGACGGTCGCCTTCGTCGACGGGGTGCGCCGGGTGGACGCCAGGCTGACCATCGACGAGCCCACCGGACCGATCCCCGGTATCTGCGGCACCTACGCCGTCGGGGCCGCCTGTTGGCATCGCCAGGTGCCCCGCACCGACATCGAGCGGGTGCGGGTCGAACGACTCGCCGTGTTCGGCCACGGGGCGGTGGCGCCGGTGCCGGTCGCCGGTCCCCAGATCTCCTACCGGTCCGAGTCGGTGTCCGGCACCGATCCGGAGGAGCTGGTCCAGCGCTTCCACGGAGCGATGCGCAGGGCCGAGGCCGTGCTCTCCGAGACCCTGGCCCAGGAGGGCTGCTTCGTGGTGGCGGACGGCCCCATCAACGACCTGTCCGCCACCGAGAAGGTGGGGTTCATCAAGACCCACCGCGCCCCGTACCTGAGCGCCGAACGCATCCCGGTGGTCGCCTCCCTGCGCCGCGGCCAGCGCACCCCGCTGTTCCTCATCGGCAGGGACGGGGCATTCCCCCGCTACTCCTGGTACCAGCGTCTGGCCGATCTGCCCGGTGGACATTCCTGGACCGGGGTGGTGCGGGCCGAGGTGTCGAGCCATCTCGACCTGGCCACCGCTCGCCGGATTGCCGACCGCACCACCGCGGTGCTTCCGTTGGTCGCCTCCGAGCCGCAGGTCGAGCCGAGGGCACCGCAGAACCTGGTCCCCATCGCCGCCCTCGAGCGCCGGCTGCGGCGACACATGGGTGACCCCCTGCTCATCAACCGTGCGCTACGGTCGGCGGTGGCGAGACAGCGGCGAGCCGTGGGGGTGTCGCCATGAGCGAGGCTCGATCCGTGGACGAGGTGCCGGCGAACCGTGTGGGCCCGGGCGCAGGGGTGGGGAGGGTGCTCGGCACCGAGCACACCACCACCAGCGGGTTCCGGGTGGTCCTCAACGACGACGACTATCTGCAGCTCGACGACCTGGTGGTGGTCCGCACCGAGGTGCCCAAGGTCGGTGAGGTGCGCACCTACGGGGTGGTCACCGAGAGCGAGGCCATCTACGAGGGCGCCCAGTACGAGTCGGACACCCACCGCATCGCCGGCGAGGGCATCCTCCCTGCCGCCAAGGTCCGCTCCGCGCGGGTGGCGGTGACCAGGGTCGACCCCGAGATCTGGGTGTCGCCCGACCCGGGCGAGGTGGTGGAGCGGGCCGCCGGCGAGGAGCGGCGCAAGGCGCTGTACGTCGACGAGATGGGGCGACCGCTCCCCATTGGCATGGGCCGCGACGGCGAGCCGGTGTACGTCGACCTCGACTTCTTCGATGGTCGCAAGGGCGGGCACATGTCGATCTCGGGGATCTCGGGGGTCGCCACCAAGACCTCGTTCGCCCTCTTCTTCCTCAGGCTGCTCAGCGGGCGCCCCGACATCCTCGGCGAAGGCGCCGCCAACCTGCGGGTCCTGGTGTTCAACGTCAAGGGTGAGGACCTGTTGTGGCTGGACAAGCCCAACCGTTTCTTCGACGCCGAAGCGGCTCACATCTGGGAACGGCTCGAGGTCCCCGCCCACCCCTTCCCTTCGGTCTCGTTCTGGGCACCGCCCCGTCCCTCCTCGGGCGACGTGGTGGTGCCGGACACCGGTGGCCGCCAGGAGGGGGTCGCCGCCTTCACCTGGACCCCGCGCGAGTTCATCGACGAGGGGTTGCTCCGGTTCCTGTTCACCGACTCCGACGACACCCGTAACCAGATTCCGTTCATCGAGGAACGGGTGCGGGCCCAACTGAGCCGTTTCGCCGTCGACGTCGAAGGCTCGCCGGGGGCCGTGGTGCTGCGCGACCCGTCCGAGGGACACCGTCCCGGCGAGCGGGTCATCCCCCATCGGGGCGAGCCGGTCATCACCGACCTCCGCTCGATGGTCGACGCCATCTCACGGTTCGTCGACCCCGAGGACGGATCCGAGCCCGACCAGAAGTGGGCCGGCCGGGTCCAGATGGGGACGGTGTCTGCCTTCGTCCGCCGCCTCCACGCCGCCGTCAGCCGGGTCGGCCATCTGGTGCGGGCCGGAGAGAGCCGCCGCATCGACCGCACCCGCCACCAGGTGACGGTGGTCGCCATCCAGTCGCTCCACGACCTCGGCCAGCGCTTCGTGGTTGGGGCGCTGCTCGCCGAGACCTTCGTCGAGAAGGAGACGACGGGGCAGCGGCTCCCGCTGTCGGTGGTCGTCCTCGACGAGCTCAACAAGTACGCCCCGCGCGACGGCACCAGCTCGCTCAAGGACATGCTCATCGACATCGCCCAGCGGGGCAGGTCCCTCGGCGTGCTGCTGGTCGGCGCCCAGCAGACGGCGTCGCGGGTGGCGCAGGAGGTGATGGAGAACGCCTCGATCAAGGTGGCGGGCCGGCTCGATGCCGCCGAGGCCGAACGCGCCGAGTACGGATGGATGCTGCCGTCGACCCGGGCCCGGGCCCGCCTCCTCAAGCCGGGGACGATGGTGCTCAGCCAGCCTTCGATCCCGGTGCCGCTGGTGGTCGAGTTCCCCTTCCCGCCGTGGGCCACCCGCAAGGAGGAGGTCGACGAGCGCGGCGAAGACCCATTCGCCGGACTGTGAGGGTTCTCCACACCTCCGACTGGCACGTCGGCAAGCGCATCGGCCGCTACGACCGGTCGGACGACCACCGCGCCGTCATCGACGAGGTGGTGCGGATCGCCGACGACGAGGACGTCGATCTCGTCCTCCACTCCGGCGACCTGTTCGACCGCCCCCGTCCTCCGGACGAGGCGCTGGATATCGGGCTGGACGGGCTGGTCCGCCTCTCCGCCGGGGGTGAGCGCCCGGTGGTGGTGATCGCCGGCAACCACGACTCGCCCGGCTTCTTCGAGGCGCTGGCCCCGTTCCTGCGCCGCAGCGGCATCCATCTGGTGGGGGACATCCGGAGACCCCAGGAAGGCGGTGTGCTCGACATCGCCACCAGGGCGGGCCGGGCGGTGGTGAGCTGCTTCCCGTTCCTGCGCGAGGGCCGCGCCTTCCACGCCTGGGAGCCGGTCGACGAGCACTACAAGCGGTACGCCGACCGGCTGCGGCTCCTGTCCGAGGCCTACGGCAGGTACGCCTCGAGCATCGCCGGCACCGACGCGGTCACCTTCCTGGTGGCGCACTTCCTGGTGGGCGGGGCCAAGGTCCACGGCCACGGGGCTCCCCGCGGCGAGCGCGAGCTGCACATGGGTGAGGCGTACACCGCCACCGCAGACGCCATCCCGCCCGGCCCCCAGTACGTAGCCCTCGGCCACATCCACGCTCCGCAGCGGGTACCCGGGGCCAAGGTTCCCGCCGAGTACGCCGGGTCGCTGCTCGAGCTCGACTTCGGAGAGGCGGGGGAGCAGAAGAGGGTGGTGGTGGTCGACGTCGCCCCCGGGCTTCCCGCCAAGGTCCGGTCGGTGCCGCTCACCGCAGGCCGCCGCCTGGTGCGGGCCCGGGGCGAGTGGGGCGACCTGCTGGCGCGCCACGACCTCCGTGAGGCCTATCTCGACCTCACCGTGGAGACGGCGGGCCCCGACCCCGGTCTGGCCGACCGGGCGCTCGCCGAGTTCGACCACATGGTCAAGATCCGGGCCGACTACCCCCGGGTCGAGGATGAGCGTCCCCACCACGGTCACCGATCGCTCGACGAGATCTACGCCGCCTACTGCCTGGAGACCGACGGCGTCGCCCCGGCGGACGAGCTGCTGGCGACCTTCCGCCAGGTCATGGACGAGGCCGGTCATGCGCCCGCTTGAGCTTCGCCTCCGCAACTTCCGCTCCTACTTCGGCCCGGAGGCGGTGTTCGACCTGCGCCACCGGTCGCTGGTCGGGGTGGTGGGGCCCATCGGCAGCGGCAAGTCGTCGCTGCTCGACGCGGTGGCGTTCGCTCTGTACGGCCGGACCCCGGCCGGTGGCACCAATACCAAGGCGCTGATCCACCAGCGGGCCGAGGGAGGGGCGGTCCAACTCCGCTTCGAGGTCGAGGGCGAGGTGTGGGAGGTGGTGCGCTCGCTGCGCAGGAAGGGACAGAGCCAGCACGCCCTGTACCGGTACGCCGACGACTCGGACGGGAACGAGCCCGTCGAGAAGGTCACCATGAAGGGTGCGGTCAACGACCGGATCCGGGAGCTGCTCGGGCTCGACTTCGATGCGTTCGGCCGGTCGGTGATGCTGGCGCAGGGCCGCTTCGACGAGTTCCTCACCGCGGGGGCGGCCGCCCGCGACGGGGTGCTCAAGGGCGTGTTCGGTCACGACCGCATCGACCAGATGCGCGAGGTCGCCCGCACCCACGCCACCGGGCTCGCCACCGAGCTGGCCCGGATCGAGGGACAACTGGTCCAGATCGACGGTCTCGCCGGGCGGCTCGCCGACAAGGTGGCCCACCTCGAGAAGGTCGACGCCCGGTTGGAGACGCTGATCAAGGCCGAGCCGACAGTGACGGATCTGGACGTCGGGATCGGCGAGGCCACCACCCGGGCCGAGCAGGCTCGCAGCCGCCTCGCCGCCCTTTCCCCGCTGGGCTTGCGGCTTCCCGATCCCGCCGCAGTCGCCGCACTGGTCGACGAGGCGACGGCGGCGCACGGGCGCCGCATCGGGCTCGCCGCCGCCATGGAGCAGGCCGATGCCGCCAGGGGGGCGGCGGAGGCGGCGCTGGTCGAGCTGGAGCGGAGCGGCGAACGGGACATCATCGACCGCGCCTCGACACGCCACGCCGAGCTCACCCAGCAGATCAGGGCGGTCGAGACCGCCGCCGGCGAGCTCGACACCCTGGTGGGCCAGATCGATGCCGAGCACCGCAGGCGAGCGGAGACCGCCGCCGGGGTCGAGGCCTACCGGGCGGGAGAGCGGGCGGCGGACGAGGCGCTCGCCGCCGCCGTCGCCGCCCTCGACCGCGCCCGGACCGCCCGTCACGACGCCTCGCACCGCAACATGGCGGCCGAACTCCGCGGCGGGCTCGCCTCCGGTGACGCCTGCCCGGTGTGTCTCCGGGCCATCGACGAGCTGCCGGCGGCGGAACCCCCGACCGATCTCGAGGCGGCCGACGCCGCCTTCACCGCGGCCGAGACCGGACAGAGGGCGGCGGAACGATCGTGCAAGGACGCCGCCGCCCGCACCGCCCGCCTCGAGACGGAGCTGGAGGCGCTCGACCGGCGCCGCGCCGAGCTGGGGAGCGCACGATCCACCAGGGAGGGCGACCTCGAGTCGAGACGGTCGGAGGTCGCCCGCACCACGGACGAGCTGGTCGAGCTTCTCGGCGAAGGAGACCCCGAGGCGGTCATCGCCCAGCGGCGGAGCCGCACCACGGGTCTGGAGAAGGCGGCGGACGAGGCGAGGCGCCGGTTCGAGACGGCTCGCACCGAGCACGGCGAGGCCATCGCCGCCGAGCAGGGGGTCGCCCGCCGCAGCAACGACATGCACCGGGCGCTCGACCGGGTGGCGGTCGGGCTCGGTATCGAGGTCGGCGGGGACGGCTCCGACGACACCATCGATCTTGCCCTGGCGGTGGAACGGGTGCGGAAGGCATGGTCGGATGAGACCGCCTCCGTCGACGCAGCCGCCGAGGAGGCGGAGACCGATCTCACCTCCTCCCGCACCCTGCGTGGGGAGCTGATGAAACAGCTCGGCGTCGAAGGTGACTTCGCTGTGGCCTTGGCCACGGCCCGGGCCAGGTCCGAGCACCTCGCCGCCGACATCGCCGATGACCGCGCCCAGATCGAGGCCGCTGCCGATCTGGCGGAGCAGAGGGTGCAGCTCGCCACAACCAGGAAGCGCTTCGACCGGATCGACCATGACCTCACCGACGCCCGCTTCGTCCGGTTCCTGCTCGACGACGAGCGGGCCCGTCTCGCCGAGTTGGGCAGCGAGCATTTCATGCGGCTCACCTCGGGCCGGTACCGGTTCACCGAGGACGGCGACTTCTCCATCGTCGACCTCACCACCGCCGATGCCGTCCGCAAGGCATCGAGCCTCTCCGGGGGTGAGACCTTCCTGGCGTCGCTGGCCCTCGCCCTTGCGCTGGCCGAGATGGTCACCCGCACCGGGGGCAGGCTCGATGCCTTCTTCCTCGACGAGGGCTTCGGGTCGCTCGACCCCGAACACCTCGAACTGGCCATGGACGGGATCAGAGCGCTGGTGGCCGACGGCGGCTCACGCCTGGTGGTGGTGGTCAGCCACGTCCCCGAGCTGAAGGAGAGCATCGAGGACCTGATCCAGCTCGACCGCCACCCCCTCACCGGTGACACCAGGGTGATCCGGGCCTGAGGGTTTACGGAGCCTCGATGGCCCCGAGCGGCGATCGGATCGAGACCCTCCGTCGAACCGGAGGGCAGCCCCCTACTTGAGCAGGAGCTGCTCGATCCTTCGGGAGGCGACCAGGGCGCCGACCAGCCCCATCCCCACCAGCACCCCGACGTGGCCCAGCAGGCTCCAGTCGAAGACGCCAAGGGTGAGCCCGCGGATCAGGTCGGTCCCGTGGTAGAGCGGTGAGAACCGGGCGACCGTCTGCAGCCACTCCGGGTAGACCGACATCGGGTAGAACGTGGCCGAAAACAGGAACAGCGGCAGGGTCACCAGCGAGACCAGGTCGAAGTCCTGCCAAGACTTCATGTAGGTGGTGGCCGCCATGCCAACGGCGGCGAAGGCGAAGCCGATCAGCAGGGCGGCGGGGAGGGCGAGAAACCCCCACGGCGACGGCATCAGCCCCATCGCCAGCATCACGATGAGGAAGCAGACGGCGTAGATGGCGCCCCGCATCAGCGACCAGGTGATCTCCCCGGTGGCGACGTCGCCGGGTCCGAGCGGGGTGGCCAGCACGGCGTCGTAGGTCTTGGCCCAGCGCAGCTTGAAGAAGATGTTCATCGTCGACTCGTACACCGCGCCGTTCATCGCAGACGAGGCGAGCATGGCGGGGGCGACGAACTCGGCGTACGAGACCATCAGCCCCCCACCCATGTCGATGTCGCCCACCAGCACCCCGATCCCGACGCCGACGGCGAACAGGTAGAACACCGGTTCGAAGAACCCGGAGAAGATGATCACCCACGCCCGGCGGTACACCATCAGGTTGCGCTCGACCAGCCGCAGGGCCCGCCGGCTCCCAAGCGCCGCAGGCGGGACCACCCGGCTCAGCAGGGTTCCGGAGGTCACTTCTCCAGCCTCCTCCGAAAGTTGTACAGGGCGACGGCGGAGCCGACCACCACCCACAGCAGCAGGTAGCCGACATGGGTGCTGACCGCCCACTGCGGCTCGATACCGAGGGCGGCGGCTCTGGTCAACTCGACGCCGTGCCACAGCGGGGTGGCGTATGCGACCGGCACGATCCAGCCGGGGAGCTGGGTGATGGGGAAGAACGTCCCCGAGAACAGGAACATCGGGATGATCCCGAACCGGAACAGTGAGCTGAGCCCGAACTCGCTCTCCAGCGACGAGGTGAAGGCGGTGACCGCACCGGCGAACGCCATGCCCACCAGGGCGGCGGGGATGCACGCCGCCAGGGCCCTGGGGATCGTGGCCGCATCGAACAGCACCATCGCTGCGGCGAAGGCGAGGATGGTCATCAGGACCCTGACCAGCACCCAGGCGAGGTGGCCCGCCACCAGGTTGGTCACCCCGACCGGGGTGGCCAGGGCGGCGTGGTAGGTCTTGGTCCACTTGAGCCCGGCCATCACCGGGTACGAGGCGTCGGCGGTTCCGGTCTGCATCGCCGCCGCCGCCAGCAGCCCCGGGGCGAGGTAGGCGAGGTAGGGGACCCCGGGGATGGGGGTGGGCCCCGAGCCGCCATCCACCAGGCTGCCCAGACCGGCGCCCATGGCCGCCAGGTACAGCACCGGGTTGAGGAACGTTGAGATGAGGCTTCCCCGCCAGGTGCGCCGGTATACCCGGGCATGGCTCTCGATGACGCGCAGGGTGGTGGTGGCCGCCATGGTGATCGGTGATCAGTCGATCAGGCTGCGACCGGTGAGCCGCAGGAAGACGTCCTCGAGGGTGCTCCGCCGCACCACCACCGCCTCGGGCTCGAGCCCGCGGGCATGGACATCCGCCACGGTGCCGTCCCCGTCGTCTGTGTACAGCAGCACCCGGTCGGCGAGCACCTCGGACCGCTTCGCCAGCCCGTCGAGCCGATCGACGACGGTCTCCTGGACCCCGACCGGGAACCGCAGCTCGACCACCTCGCGGGTCGAGTGCTCGGCAATCAGCCGCCTCGGGCTCCCCTCGGCCACGATGGCGCCCCGGTCCATCACCACCAGCCGGTCGCAGAGCTGCTCGGCCTCGTCCATGTAGTGGGTGGTGATGATCAGGGTGACGCCCTGCTGCTTGAGCCGGTAGAGCCGGTCCCACAGGACGTGGCGTGCCTGCGGGTCGAGACCGGTGGTCGGCTCGTCGAGGATGAGCAGCTCCGGCTGGTTGATCAGCGACCGGGCGATGGTGAGCCGCCGCTTCATCCCGCCGGAGAGCGAGTCGACCTTGGCATCGCGGCGCTCGGTGAGCTGGGCGAAGTCGAGCAGCTCGTCGATGCGGGGGCGGAGCACCCGCCGGGGGAGATCGAAGTAGCGGCCATAGATGAGCAGGTTCTCGTCGACGGGTAGCTCTCCGTCGAGGTTGTCGTCCTGGGGCACCACTCCCAGTCGGGCCCGGATCGCCGGGCCTTGGGTCGCCGGGTCCATATCGAGGACGCGCAGGTGCCCCGCCGTGACGGGCGACACGGCGCCGATCATCCGCATCGTCGACGACTTGCCGGCCCCGTTCGGCCCCAGGAAACCAAAGGCCTCGCCCCGGCGCACCTCGAAATCGATGGCGTCCACGGCTACGAAGTCGTCGAAGTGCTTGGTGAGCCCCTTCGCTTCGACCAGAGCGGTCATCGGCGACACACTACAACGGGGGTGTGACGCCAACGCCTGCCCGTGCCTGCTGGTACGGTCCCGGCCGAGATGGGTCCCCTCAACGGCATCACGGTGATCGAGCTCGAGGCGATCGGGCCGGTGCCGATGTGCGGGATGCTGCTCGGCGACCTCGGCGCCGAGGTCATCAGGGTCGACCGCCCGGGCGGTTCCGGCGATCCGCTCCGCACCCTGATGGGTCGCAACCGGCGCTCGGTGGCGGTCGACCTCAAGCACCCGGAGGGCGCCGGGGTGGTGCTCCGGCTGGCGGCCGGGGCGGACGTTCTCATCGAGGGGATGCGACCCGGTGTGGCCGAGCGGCTCGGGGTCGGCCCCGACCGGTGCCTCGCCGCCAACCGGCGGCTGGTGTTCGGGCGGATGACGGGATGGGGACAGCAGGGCCCGCTGGCATCCACCGCAGGCCACGACATCGTCTACATCGCCGTTGCCGGCGCCCTCCACGGCATCGGGTCAGGGGTCGCCCCGCCACCGCCGCCGCTCAACCTGGTCGGCGACTTCGGGGGCGGCGCCCTCTACCTGACCGTCGGGGTGCTCGCCGCCCTGCTGGAGCGGGACCGGTCGGGGACGGGGCAGGTGGTTGATGCCGCCATGATCGACGGCGTCTCCTCCCTGCTCACCATGTTCCACGAGCTGTCCGCCATGGGTCTGTGGAGCGAACAACGCGGCAGCAACCTGCTCGACGGCGGCGCCCCGTTCTACACCACTTACCCCACCGCCGACGGGCGGTTCGTTGCGGTGGGGGCGTTGGAGCCACCGTTTTTCGCAGCCCTGGTCGAGGGATTGGGGCTCGAGGGCGAGATCCCGGCCCAGCACGACCGCTCCGGCTGGCCCGAGATGCGGCGCCGGTTCGCCGCGCGGTTCGCCTCCCGCACCCGGGCCGACTGGGAGGAGGTCTTCGCCGGCACCGACGCCTGCGTTGCCCCGGTGCTAACCATGCGAGAGGCGAAGGACCATCCCCAGGTGGCGGGCCGGGGCGGGTACGTCGAGGTGGGTGGGGTGCGCCAGCCGGCGCCGGCGCCGCGCTTCTCCCGATCGGTTCCGACCCGGCCGACACCGGCCGTCGACCCCGGAGCGGACACCGACGGGGTGCTGGCCCGGTTCGGGTTCTCCGCAGACGAGATCGTGGCCCTGCGCACCGCAGGGGTGGTGGCCTGAGCGCACCCGCGAGCGCCGAGCGGCTCGCTTCTCGAACTTCAGCGGATTAGGCATCGCTAGGGGTACGCAGAACCTGAGGTTCGCTGCACCCGCCGGCTCCCGCTCGCCGCTCGTCGAACTTCAGCGGATTAGGCATCGCCAGGGGTACGCAGAACCTTAGGTTCGCCGCAAAGGATCGCCGCTCGACCAACATCAGCGGATCGCGTGTCGTGGCGACACGCAGGAACCTTAGGTTCGCTGCATCCGTGGCTCCCGCTCGCCGCTCGTCCCGCCGAACGCGGGACTGGGAGTCAGGGGAAGACGTCGGCAGCAGCCAGGAACGGGGCGGTGGCGTCCTTGGTGGAGAGCACCGGCTCGCCATCCAGCGGCCATTCGATCCCGATGTCGGGATCGTCCCAACGGATCGAGCGGTCGCTGGGACCGTCGAAGAGAGCGGTGGTCTTGTAGAGAAGGTCGGCGTCGGTGAGGGCGACGAAGCCGTGGGCGAACCCGGGCGGGACCCAGAGCTGGAGCCGGTTGGCGGCGCTGAGCTCGACCCCGGTCGACCGACCGAAGCTCGAGGACGACCGCCGGAGGTCGACGGCGACGTCGAACACCGACCCGGCCGTCACCCTGACCAGCTTCCCCTGGGCATGGGGAGGGAGCTGGTAGTGCAGCCCGCGCAGCACCCCGGCAGACGATCGGGAGTGGTTGTCCTGGACGAAGGCAGCGTCGACCCCGGTCTCCTCGGCGAAGACCCTGGCGTTCCACGACTCGAAGAAGAACCCGCGGTCGTCGGCGTGGACGGCGGGGAGCAGCAGCAGCACCCCGGGGAGCCCGGTCTCCGTCACCTCCATGTGGTCATCCCTTGGCCGCCATCCGCTGCGTCAGCGTCCGGAACGGTTCGCTGACCTGCTGGGTCAGTTCGATGAAGCGCTCCACGGCGGGGGCCACCGTCCGCCCGGTGACGGTGGCGATCCCCACCGGCCGCGGCGGGATGGGCGGGTCGATGGGCCGCACCGCCACCTCGGGGTCTTCGGTGTCGACGGCGAGCAGGGGCATCACGGCGCAGCCCAGCCCGCTGCGCACCATCGCCTGCAGCGCCGAGTTGTCGCTGGAGCGGAACACGTAGCTGGGCTCCACCCCGATCCCGGCGAGCCCGCGGTCGATGAGGAGCTGGCAGCTCGACGGCTGCTCGCCGATCAGGGGGAGGGCGCGCAGCTCGTCGACCCCCATGGGTCCCGTCGCCGACGTGGGGTCGGTCCTGGCGGTGACGGCGACGAAGGGATCGAGGAACAGGTCGGTGGTGGCCAGCCGCTCGTCCCCCGTGTGCTGGACGAGGAAGGTGACGTCGAGGGCGCCCGCCAGCAGCCGGTCGATCAGCACCTCGTGCTCGTCCGACTCGTGCAGCCGGATCTCGACCCCAGGTCGCTCGGCCCGCATCGCCTTGACCACGGCGGGGAGGATCCGAACCGAGACACTCTGGAAGGTGCCCACGGTGACGTGCCCTGCGCTCCCGGCGCGGAGCCGCTCCAGGTCGTCTGCCGCCACCTTGATCCTGCCCAGGATGGCATCGGCGTGACGGAGCACCACGGCCCCGGTGGGGGTGAGCTCGACCCGCTTGGGCCCGCCGGGCCGGTCGAACACCGGTGCTCCCACCGCCCGCTCCAGGGCGGCGATCTGCTGGCTGATGGCCGATTGGGTGAAACCGAGCCTGGTGGCGGCTCGACCGAACGAGCCCTCTTCGGCTACCGCCTGGAGGGCGGCGAGATGGCGGATCTCGAGGTCTTGCAACATAAGTGGAGCTTATCACAATCAGAAGGGATCATCGTTGGACGTGATGGATGCGGTGTCGTACGGTAGGTGGGAAGCGAACAGAGAAAGGACCGGATCATGTACGAGCAACTCGCCAGGAGCATCTCGGTCAGCGGCATCAGCAGCGTCGAGAGCGAAGTAGCCGCCTTCGTCAACCGTGCGGTGCGCCGCGGCGCCCCTGCGGTTCTGGTCTCGGTGCTCAACGACCGATCGAGCCCCGAGGTGGCACGGGAGCGTGCCTTCGGCCGGCTGGCGGCGTTCCTCGCCAGTCATCCGGTCGCGAACCGTTCCGCCGCCTGAGCCCCCCACCTCCAACGACAGCCGGCCCCCGCCCGCAGCGCGCTGCGGAACGGGGGCCGTTGTCGTTGCCGGCGGGCAGGCGGCGTAACCTGGGCGGCGGCCCAAGCGGAGGTTCCATGGAGTTCGGCCTCGTCCTGTCCCAGTTCACCGACCGATGGGACCACGTCATCGGTGATGCCGGTGTGGCCGAATCGGTCGGGCTCGACAGCGTGTGGCTGATCGATCACCTGTTGTCCACCGTGGATCCCGAGGGCCCGGTGTTCGAGGGATGGACCGGGCTCGCCGCCCTCGCCGGAGCGACCGAACGGGTGCGGCTGGGGCACCTGGTCACCTGTGTCGGGTTCCGCAATCCTGGGCTGCTCGCCAAGATGGCGACGACCCTCGACCACGCCTCTCGGGGGAGGCTCGAGCTCGGTCTGGGTGCCGGCTGGCACCGGGGCGAGTACGACGCCTTCGGCTACTTCTTCGGGACGGCGGGTGATCGGCGCCGTCACTTCACCGCGTACGTCGAGGCGCTGGTGGCGCTGTTCCGCGGCGATCCGGTCGACTACGAGGGGCCGGGGGTCGCCCTGCGAGGGGCGACCATCCGTCCCACCTCGGTGCAGCGGGCCCACCCTCCCATCGTGATCGGCGCCGCCGGGCCCCAGATGCTCGCCGTCACCGGGCGCCTGGCCGACGCCTGGAACTGCCCGGCCCGGCTCCTCCCCACGCTGGAGAGACCGCAGGCGCTGGTGCGGGAGGCGGCAGCTGGCAGACCGGTTCGCACCACCATCCAGGTGCCGGTGGCGGTGGGGCGCAACCGCGAGGAGGCCGATGCGGCGATGGCGGCCGCCGGTCCATTGGCCTGGATGGGCGACATCGACGCCGTCGGGATCGTGGGCACGGTTGACGAGGCTCAGGCCCGGGTCGATGCCTACCGAGAGCGCGGGGTTGACGGCGTGATCGGGGTGGCGCCGGGCACCAGGCGTCGTCCCCAGTTCATCGCCGCCTACGGTGAGCTCGCCGCCCGCTACCGGGAACGATGAGGGCCGTCGTCTCGCGGGTCTCGTCGGCGTCGGTGACCGTGGACGGCGAGGTGGTCGCCGCCATCGGCCGGGGGCTGCTGGTGTTGGTGGGGGTGGCGCCAGGCGACACCGAGGTCGATGCCGACGCCCTGGTCGACAAGCTGTCCGGTCTTCGGATCTTCCGCGACGACGAGGACCGGATGAACCGGTCGGTGGCAGACGCCGGCGGCGCCGTGCTGGTGGTGAGCCAGTTCACGCTGCTGGCCGACATCGCCAGGGGACGTCGCCCGTCGTTCACCGGCGCCGCCGCCCCCGAGGTGGCCGAGCCGCTGGTCGACCGGATCGCCGCCGGGTTCGCAGCCCGCGGTATCGCCACGGCTACGGGTCGCTTCGGTGCCCGCATGGCGGTCGCCCTGGTCAACGACGGCCCGGTCACCGTCCTGCTCACCGTCGAGGACGGCCGGGTGCGCTGACCGGCTCAGCGGTTGGAGACGACGAACGCCTTCCCCGCCTCGCACACGTTGAGGAAGTCGCAGTGGGTGCAGGCGGCGCTCGGGGTCGGCTCGAACTCGTCCCCCGTCACCTGCGCCGCCAGCGCCCCGAGCCGGTCGGCGGCCGCACCGAGCCAGGCGTCGTCGGCTTCATAGATCACCTCTACCGCAGGGTCGGATCCGAGATAGACAAACCCGGCGGTGATGCGCTCCGGGGTGCCGCCGACGACCCCGCCGCGTGCTGCGGCGACGGCGTAGGCCTCGAGTTGGACGACGGCGGCGGGATCATCGGGGCGGCGTCCCGATTTCCAGTCGATGATCTCGCACCACCCCGGCTCCGGCTCGAACACGGCATCGATGCGGCCCCTGACCCTCACCCCGGCCATGGTGAGGTCGATCGGGGTCTCGGTGAGCCGGGGTTTGACGGCGGCGAACCGGGAAGCGCCGAACACGGTGAATGGGTCGACCCGGTCGTCGCCGGGGCTCTCGGCGGTGGGAGGGGAGTCGGGGAGGATCTCGTCGAACGTCTGCACCCCCTGGTGATGGAGCTCGATGCGGCGGTGGACCTCGGTGCCGCGCCGCAGCCAGGTGGCCGGCTGCCGCGGCAGCCGGTCGATCTCGCTCCAGAAGAACCGTTTGGGGCATGAGGCGAGCGTCACCAGCCCGGTCACCGAGGTGGTGGGCGGCGCCGGCGGCGGCGCCGGGGGCGCACCGGGGAGGCCTTCGAGCATCAGCTCGAGCTGGTGTCGGGCCTGCCCCGTCTCGGGGTCCCATGCGGGATGGGGCGGGCCGGGGTGCTCCACCGCCTCGAGCAGCGTGGTACGCCACCCGTTCTCGAAGTGGGGATCGGGGCCGTCGAGCGACTCGACCGGTGGTTGCTCGGCGGGACGGTCGCCCGGATCGGCCACCCACATGATCTCGTCGGTGCCGGGGACGGAGCGGACCAACTCGAGCAGCTCGCTCGGCTGGTACCGGGTCATGCGGCGGTCCCAGGCAGCCCCGGTCATGATCAGCCGGCGCCTGGCCCTGGTGACGGCGACGTACGCCGCCCGCAGCTCGCCGCGGCGATGGTGCTCCCGGAGGCGATTGTCTACCTCCTTCTTGGTGCCGGTGAGGTCGGGGAGACCGGCGGCATCGATGCGAAGCCGGTAGGGGAGCCACCGGGGCTTCCGCTCGGGGTTGTCGAACCCGAACGACTTGCCGGGGAAGACGTCCTTGGCCAGGGCGGGGACGAAGACCGTATCCCACTCGAGACCCTTTGCCCGGTGCACGGTGAGCAGCGACACCGCGTCCTCTCCGCCGATGGTGGCGGTGTCGAGCTCGGCTGCGGTCTTCTCCTCGGCAAGGAGGTCGAGGTAGCCGAGGAACCCTTCCAGTGACGGACGGCCTGCCAGCGGGCTCCAGTCCTCGGCGAGGTCGAGGAAGCGGTACAGGTTGAGCCTGGCGGTGAGACCGGCGACGGCCGGCATCGCCTCGATGTCGGTCCATCCGTCGATGGCGTCGATGATCCGCCGGATCAGCTCGACCAGGGTGCACTGCTGGGCGTCGCCGAGCAGCCTGCGATAGGTGCTGCGGAAACCGAGGACGAGCTCGTCGACCTTCGTCGCCGGTGTCGCACCGGGCTCGTCCCAACGGTCGACCGCCTCGAGCAACGGGTAGGGGATCTCGAGGTCGGGATCGTCCCGACCGGGGTTGCGTGCCTTGACCCACGTCGCCAGCGGCGCCAGGTCGCCCAGCCCGAGCCGGTAGCGGCTCCCCAGCAGGATCCGGCTCAACGCCACCGAGTCGTCCGGTCGCGCCAGGATCCGGAGCCAGGCGTGAATGTCCGCCACCTCGGGCACCTCGATCAGGCCACCGAGCGAGACCACCTCGAAGGGGATGTCGGCGGCAGCCATGGCGGTGCGGACGGGGGCGATGGAACGGTGCCGCCTGAAGAGGACGGCGATCTCCCGCCACGCCGTGCCCTCCTCGTCATGGAGCCTGCGGATCTCCTCGGCGATCCACGCCGCCTCGTCGCCGGCGGTGCGGAACCACCCGTACCCGACGTGGTCGTCGAAGGGACGAGCGGGGCGGAGGGGATCCGCGGGTGGGGCGCCGTGCAGGGACGTTCTCACCGCGCTGGCGACATCGAGGATGGTGGGGCCGGAGCGGCGGTTCTCGGTGAGAGCTCGGGAGGCGGCGGGGCGGGCGTCCGCCCTGGGAAAATGCCGGTCGAACCCGATGAAGTTGTCGAGCGAGGCGCCCCGCCACTCGTAGATGGTCTGGTCGGCGTCGCCGACGGCGGTGATGGGGAACCCACCGCCGAAGATCACCTGGAGCAGCCGTCGCTGCCCGGCGTCGGTGTCCTGGTACTCGTCGAGGACGACGATGCGGTAGCGGGCGCGGATGCGGGCGGCGATCTCGGGGTGATCGTCCACCACCCGGTGGGCGAGGCGGATGAGGTCGCCGAAGTCGACGACTCCGAGACGCTGCTTGGTGTCCCGGTAGTTGGCGAGGATGCGGGCGAGCTCCATCCGCTGGTCCCACACATCGCCCGTGTCGTCTGGCGGCTCGGGGGCGACCAGGTCGTCGGGGTCGCGCAGGTTGGTTGCCAACTGGGAGCCGAGCGTTGCGGCCTCGTCGACACGTTGGGCGAGTGCGGTGAGGTCGAGGTGCTGGTAGGGCTCGGTGCCGATGCTCTCGTGGAGGAGCTGGCGCACGTATCCGGGCCCGATCACCGAGAGGTCCCGTTCCACCCCGACCACCGCCCCGAACTCGGTGAGGATGCGCAGGGCGAACCCGTGATAGGTGTTGACCTCGACCTCGCGGCCTTCGGCCGACAGAGCCGGCAGCCGGGAGCGCAGCCGGTCGGCCAGCTCCTCCGCCGCCTTGTTGGTGAAGGTGATGCCCAGCGTCGCCTCGGGGTCGACCCCGCGCCCGATGGCGGTGACCAGCCGCTCGACCACCGTCGCCGTCTTGCCGGTCCCGGCCCCGGCGACGACCCGCAGCGGCTGGAGGGGGTGGTCGATGATCGCCCGCTGCTCGTCGGTGGGGGTGAACCGCCCGGTCATGCGACGAATCCTTCCGCTCCCTCGGGCTGGGCGGGGCACAGGGTGCGCACCGAGCATCGCTCGCAGTGCTCACCGGTGCGGGGTGTCCAGTCCTCGGCGCCGATGCCGTCTGCCACCTGCAGCATCCGCTCCTCGATCGAGGGCAGGTTCTCAACCTCGAACCTCCTCGTCACCAGCGCCCGAGCGGTGCGGCTGGCGTACGGGAACCACATCTCGGCGCCGGTGACCGGGCCGATGTCCTCGGCGGAGGCATCCCCCGCGCCGAGCAGGTAGAACCCGAGCTGGAGCGAGGCGGCGGCCTTGTCCACGGTTGGGTGGCTGGCCCCGGTCTTGTAGTCGACGATGGTGAGCCCCGCGGGTCGCCGCTCGACCCGGTCGATGCGCCCGGTCCATGGGGTTCCTCCCACGGTCATGGTCACCTCGTGTTCGAGCAGCACCGGCTCGCCCGAGGCTGGGGGCCATTTCTGGTAAAGCTGCTCGAGAACCGTCTCGGCTCGCCGTCGCCACGCCGTTGCGAACGGCTCGCCGCCGAACCTGGTCCCGTCATAGATGCGGTCGAGCTCGGCGACGGCCTCCTCGAGGGTGCTCCGGGTGTCGCCCCGCTCGATGGCGTCGCCCTCGATCGTCTCCAGCACGTCGTGGACCAGGGTGCCCAGGTCGGCGTGGAACGAGGCGGCGCTGCCGATGGCGAGGCGCCGCTCCAGGGCGTAGCGGCGGGGGCACTCCTCGTATGCCTCGGCCTGGGTGGGGGACAACCGCATCGATTCGCCGATCAGACCGGTGTCCGGTCCACGCCTGCGGAACCCGGCGAACTCGGAGACGGGGCGCATCCCCCAGCGATCACCCTGGGCAAGGACCGCCATGGCGGCCAGGCGCAGCAGTCTCCCGGCGTGCCCGGAGGAACGGGCCTCGGGGTCGGCGGCGAGCCGGCGCAGCATGCCCTCGGCCTCGACGATGGTGACCGGGGAGTCGTGGTGGCCGGGCGGGGTGACCGCCTCCTCCACGGTGTCGGTGCCGGCGGCCAGGGCGAGGAAGCGGGAGGGGACACCCCGCCCCTCGTCGAACCCGGTGGCGGTGGCGGTCCACACGATCCGGTGCGAAGCCCTGGTCATGGCGGTGTAGGCGAGGCGGCGTTCCTCCTGGAGCCGGAAGCGGCGATACCCGGCCGGATCGTGGGGCACGTCGGGAAGGAGGTGGCGCACCCCGAGCAGCGTGTCCTGCACCCGCAGGTCGGGGAGCACGCCCTCGACGGCGTCTGCGATGAACACCACCTCGAACTCGAGGCCCTTGGCCTGGTGCAGGGTGGTGATGGTCACCTGGTCGTGCTCGGGGGCGGTGTAGCTGAGCAATGGCCGCGCCTCGAAGGCCTCCTCGGCCAGCAGACGTGCGTAGTCGACCAGGGTTCCTGCCGGGTTGCGGTCGTTCCACCGGGTGAGCACCTGGATCTGCGAGGCCCATGCCGACCGCGCCGGGCGGTGCTCGTCGCCGGTGGCGATGGCGGCGAGCTGGGGGAGGGACGACCAGACGGTCCAGGCGCCCTCGGCGGCGGGGCGCGATGTCACCCAGGCGCCGTTGTCGAGAAGCCGGGCGAGCTCGGGGAACCCGGTTCGCAGGATCTCCACCCAGGACCGTTCCTCGATGGCGTGCTCCCGCTCCAGGTCGCGGACCTCCCCCAACGTCAGCCCGAACCAGGGGCCGAGGAGGATGCGCCGCACCGACCGCGTCCTCGCCGGAGATTCGGGGGTGGTCGCCGCCTCGATGAGATCGAGCACGAACCGCACCTCGGGTCGATCGGCGGTCCTGCTGTTGGGCGGTTCGTGGGGGATGCCCCTCCGCTCCAGCGCCCTGGACAGCTCGGCGACGAAGCGCCGCTTGCTGCGCACGAACACCGCCATCGAGCGGTAGGGGGTGTGGTCGACCAGGTGGAGCCGCAGGATCTCGGCGGCGATCCACTCCGCCTCGGCGGTCTGCTGGTGGAAGCGATGGAGGTCGACCCTGCCCTCACCGGGAGCGGGCTTCACCGGGCCGGCCGCACCCGGGATGTCGCGCCCTGCGATCCGCTCGGCCGAGCGGAGGATCCGCTCCGGGGTGCGGAACGAGGTGGTGAGGACGATTCGCCGGGCCGGCCGATCGGGGAGCGAGAAGGTCTCGCCGAACCGGGCAACGTTCTCGACGGCGGCGCCCCGGAAGCTGTAGATGGACTGGTACGGGTCGGCCGCCGCCGTGATGTTGCCGCCGGCGGCGAGGGCTCGCAGCAGCCTGACCTGGGAGGTGGTGGTGTCCTGGTACTCGTCGACGAGGACGTACGACGGGTCCAGGGGGTGGTGCTCGAGGATGCCGACCGCCTCGGAGAGCAGCATCCCGTAGTCGATCCGTCCGTCGGCGAGCAGCCGCTGCCGGTAGCGGTCCATGAACGCCGGCATGCCCCGCCAGTCGGCGCGGCCCATCGCCTCGATGCCATGGGCGTCCAACAGCTGCTCGCTCGCCCTGAGCAGGAAGTCGGTGACCTCGCCGGCGAGCGTCGTGGTGAGCAGCAATGGACGCAGCGCCGGTGACCAGCGCGCCTGGTCCTCGCCTGCCAGCAGCTCCCTGACCAGGCTGGTCTGCTCGGGGCCGGTGAGGATCTGCGGCGGCCGGCGCCAACCCCGATCGTCGTGGTGCGCCTCGACCAGGCCGGCGGCCAGGGAGTGGAACGTGGTCACCCCGACCGGAGGGGCGTCGACCGGGGTCCTGGCAGCGATACGACGGTCGAGGTCGGCCACGCCGCGGCGACCGAACGCCACCACCAGGATCCGGTCTGGGGGCACGCCGACGCCGAGTAGGTGCGCGGTGCGCCGCACCAGGAACTCGGTCTTGCCCGTTCCCGGCCCGCCCACCACGATCTGCGGCCCTTCGGTCGAGGCCAGTGCCGCGTCCCAACCGTCAGGGTCGACCTCGACCTGGTCTCCGATGTTCGTCCGTGTCTCCGCCATCTCTCTCCGTCCGGTCAACCTTGCAACCGACCGCCCGAGCCCGCCTCCCCCGCCAATCCCGACCGCCCGAGCCCGCCTCCCACACCAACCCGACCCGCCCGACCCACCGCCGCCACCGTCACGCAGCCACTGCGGCACCGTCACGCCGGCGCCGCCACGCCGGCAAGCCTCCGTGGCTGCCGCCCCCGTCCCGGTCGCTCCGTTCCGGTGGCTTCGCCCCCGCCATTCCGCCAGCCGTCACCCCGCCAGCCGTCACACCGGCAGCCGTCACAGCGGCAGCCGTCTCTCCGGTCGTCGTTACACCGGCGGCCGTCACACCGGCAGCCGCGGCCCGGTGCGGCCAACCCGGCCCGCCCCGCCCCCCGGTCTGCCCGCTCCGTCGATGCCTCGCACCCGATTGAAGCCACCGTATCAAACGGGTGTGACAGAAACGCGTCGACGC
>Ga0136633_1000059_pt1 | contig 71306 bp, 75 predicted proteins | sample AntDrymeUQ832206_2_FD_105494 | JGI IMG/M metagenome (GOLD analysis project Ga0136633, IMG submission 105494) | Polar desert sand microbial communities from Dry Valleys, Antarctica - metaG UQ83 (22.06) | ecosystem: Environmental > Terrestrial > Soil > Desert | place: Antarctica: Dry Valley...
ACCCACTATCCTGCTCGGCCCATGAAGCGCACCTACCAGCCCAAGAAGCGCAAGCGCGCGCGCACCCACGGGTTCCGCCACCGCATGAGCACCCGTGCCGGCCGCATCGTCCTCAAGCGCCGCCGCGACAAGGGCCGCAAGCGCCTCACGGTCTAGCCGGGCGGTTCGATGGCCCCGAAGCGCCGACGGCTGTCGCGCAGCGCTGAGTTCGAGCGCGTGTACCGGCAGGGCCGCTCGAAGGCCAACCGGTACCTGGTCCTGTACGTCTTCCCGCGCTCCGCGGAGGACGACCACGACGGCCCGCGGCTCGGCCTCTCCGTGTCGCGCAAGGTTGGCGGCGCGGTCGAGCGCACGCGCGTGAAGCGCTGCCTGCGCGAGGCGTTCTGGGCGGAGGGCGAGCGGCTGCCGGACGGCTCGGACTACGTGGCCGTGGCCCGTCCCGACCTGCGCGAGGTCGCCGAGCGCGACGGGGTCGCGGGCGTGCGACGCGCGCTCGCCGAGCTCGTCGACCAACTCGCGGCTCCCGCCTCGTGATCGCCCGCCCGGTCCTCGCGCTGCTGGGCCTCTATCGGCGGCGGGTGTCGCCCCTGCTGCCGCAGCGGTGCAAGTACCATCCGACGTGCTCCGCCTACGCCGTGCAGGCGATCGAGACCTTCGGCATACTGCGCGGGTCCGTGCTCGCCGGGTGGCGGCTGCTGCGCTGCAACCCGTTCTCCCACGGCGGTCACGACCCGGTCGAGGCGCAGCGCGTCTTCGGCGCCCCCTCCAAATCCTGAGCCATGTTCGTCCTCGCCAACATCCTGCAGCCGCTGATCGACCTCTTCGAGGGGCTGCTGAAGTTCTTCCACGACACCGTCGGCCTGGGCTGGGGTGCCTCGATCATCGCGATGACGGTCCTCATCCGCGCAGCCCTCCTGCCGCTCACGCTCAAGCAGATGCGGGCGATGCAGAACATGGCCAAGCACCAGCCCGAGCTCAAGAAGCTCCAGGAGAAGTACAAGGGCGACCGCGAGCGCCTCAACCAGGAGATGATGAAGTTCTACAAGGAGAACCAGGTGAACCCGTTCGCCTCGTGCCTCCCGCTCGTGGCGCAGTTCCCGGTCTTCATCTCGCTTTTCTACATGCTGCAGAAGGACCTGCGGCTGGACATCTGCCCCGACATCAACCCGCCCGGGACGACGGACCCGAAGGCCTGCGGCGCCACGCCGGCGTCGGAGTTCTTCTTCATCCCGGACCTGACGAACAAGGCGACGGGAATGGTCCTCGTCACGCTGCTCGTCGTGTACGTCGTGTCGCAGATGGCCTCCACGTTGCTGTCGACGATGAGCGCCGACAAGACGCAGCGGACGATCTTCCTGCTGCTGCCTCTGTTCTTCATCCCACTCGTGTTCACGTTCCCGGCAGGTCTGCTGCTGTACTGGATCACCACGAACCTGTGGACGATCGTCCAGGGCGTGATCGTGCGCCGGCGCGTCGGTCCCATCAAGCCGCCTACGCCCGAGGGCGAGACCAGTTCGGGTGGCGGCCTGGCTGCGATGCTCGGCCTCGGCCAAGGCAAGGCGACCCCCGTGACGGCGGGTGCCGACATCCCGCCGCCGTCGAAGGGGCGCACGACCGCCGCGCCGCCGCCCCCGCCGCGCAAGAAGAAGAAGCGATCCGGGAGACGCCGATGAACCGTGCCGACAAGGTCCAGGAACTGATCGAGGCCGTGGTGGACGCCATGGACCTGGACGTCGAGGTGGAGGTCGAGGAGCGCCCGGGGGAGATCGACGTGCGCATCGACGGTGACGACCTCAGCCCGGTGATCGGTCGCGACGGCTGCGTCATCGACGCGCTTCAGCATCTCGCCTTCAAGGCCGCTGCAAGCGACGGCAACCCCCCCGCCCCGCGCGTCCTGGTCGACGCCGGCGACTACCGCGAGCGGCGCCGGCAGGCGCTGGAGCGCCAGGCGGACGAGGCGGCCGACGACGCGCTGGCCAACGGCCGGCAGGTCGCGCTCGACCCGATGAGCTCGATCGAGCGCAAGGTCGTCCACGAGTACCTGCGCGAGCGCGGCGACGTGGAGACCTTCTCCGAGGGCGTCGAGCCCGACCGGCACCTCGTGGTCGCTCCGCCCGAGGCGTAGCCGCCGCTCCCGGGTGCTCGAGCGGCTCGCCGAGCGATACGGGCTCGGCCCGGAGGCGATCCGGGCGCTCGGCGTCCTGCTCGAGCGACTGGCCGACGCCGCCGCGCCGACGACCGTGCACGCGCCCGCGCGAGCCGTCGACGTGCACCTCGCCGACTCCCTGGTCGGCATGGAGGTGGAGGAGGTCCGCCGTGCGGCGAGAATCGCCGACCTCGGCGCGGGGGCGGGGCTTCCGGGCCTGGCGCTGGCGGTCGCGCTGCCGGGAGCGGAAGTCGTGCTCGTGGAGAGCGCACGTCGCAAGGCGGACTTCATCCGCGACACCGCCGCTGCCATGGGTCTCGGAAACGTGGCGGTCGAGTGGACGCGGGCGGAGGCGTGGGAGGCGGGGTCGGGCAAGTGCGACGTGGTGGTGGCGCGCGCGCTCGCCGCGCTGGGAGTCCTATGCGAGTACGCGGCGCCGTTGCTGGCGCCCGGCGGCGTGCTCGTCTGCTGGAAGGGCGCCGTCGGCGACGGCGAGGCGGCGGACGGTCGCGCCGCCGCGGAAACGCTCGGGTTGTCGGACCCGGAGGTGCGGCCCGTCGTCCCCTTCGTGGGCGCGGAGCGCCGGTCACTGTGGCTGTTTCGCAAGGTCTCGGCCACGCCGCCCGGGTTCCCCCGCCGGCCGGGAATGGCGACGAAACGCCCGCTGCGTGCGACGACTTCTTAGACGAGAATGCGACGGGACCGAACGAATCGACGGTTCGGGGCCGAATCCGCCGGATGCGCCGCTAGGTTCGGCGTCCGATGAGCGTCTATGCGATCGCCAATCAGAAGGGTGGGGTCGGCAAGACCACGACCGCCGTCAACATGGCCGCCTGCATCGCGGCGGCGGGGTACCGGACGCTGCTCGTCGACGTCGACCCGCAGGGCAACGCGACGACGGGGCTCGGGGCGCAGCGAACGGGCGACGGCGTGTACGAGGTGCTCAGCGGCGATCTGTCGGCGCAGGATGCGGTGCGGGCGACCGGGGTGGAGAACCTCTTCCTGCTCGCGTCGACTCCGGACCTGGCGGGGGCGACGATGGAGCTCCCGCGGCTCGCGGGATCGGAGTACCGCCTGCGCGACGCGCTCGCGGGAGTGCGCGACGCCTACGCGTTCGTGCTGCTGGACTGCCCGCCCTCGCTCGGACCGTTGACCGTGAACGCCCTGGCGGCGGCGGACAGGGTGATCGTGCCCGTGCAGACGGAGTACTTCGCGCTCGAGGGTCTGGCCGGTCTGCTCGACACCCTGAGCCTTATCCAGCGCGAGCTGAACCCGCGGCTCACGGTCGCCGGGATGCTCCTGACGATGCACGACGCGCGCACGAAGCTGGCCCAGGACGTGGAGCGTGAGGTGCGCGAGCACTTCCCGACGCTCGTCTTCGACACCGTGATCCCACGCAACGTGCGTCTCGGGGAGGCGCCCAGCTTCGGCCGTCCCGTCATTCATCACGACCCTCACTGCGCTGGGTCGGAGGCCTATTTCGAGCTGGCGAAGGAGGTGGCGGCCCGTGGCTGAGCGCACGCGCGGGATGGGGCGGGGCCTGGCGGCGATCCTCGCGAACGGCAGCGCTCCGCGCGACGCCAAGGGAACGGATTTCAGGGAGCTCCCGATCGAGCTGATCGCACCGAACCCCGACCAGCCCCGCAAGAAGTTCGATCCGGGGGCGCTGGCGGCGCTCGCCGACTCGCTGCGCGATCGCGGCGTGCTGCAGCCTGTCCTGGTGCGGCCCGTGCCAGGCGGCACCTACGAACTGATAGCCGGCGAGCGCCGCTGGCGGGCCGCTCAGGAGGCTGGATTCACGGAGATCCCCGCGATCGTGCGCCCCCACGACGACGCGGCGTCGCTCGAGCTCGCGCTGATCGAGAACATGGCGCGCGAGGACCTCAACCCGGTCGAGGAGGCGCGGGCGGTAGCGCTGCTCGTCGAGGAGCTTGGACTCACGCGTGAGGAGGTCGGCCGGCGGGTGGGCCGGTCGCGCGTCGCCGTGTCGAACCTCGTGCGGCTGCTCGACCTGCCCGACGAGGCACTCGACCTGATCCAGGCCGGCGAGCTCACCGAAGGCCATGGCCGGGCGCTGCTGCTGGCGACCGACCACGGCGCGCGGCGCTCGCTCGCCCGCGCGTGCGCGGCGGAGGGCTGGACCGTGCGGATCACCGAGGAGCGCGCCCGGACGGCCAACGGGGGGGCGGGGTCCGAGCGCTCTTCGCGTTCCGCGGGGCGCACCGTGCACCCCGACCAGGCTGCCGCGGTGGGCGAGATCCAGGAGACGTTGGGGCGCGCGCTCGGCACGGAGGTGCGCGTCGTCGCGCAGGCCGAGGGCTACCGCGTGACCCTGACGCTCAGCTCTCACGAGGAGGCGGTGGCGCTCGCGGAGCGGATGGCGGCGCCGGTCGGCTGACCGCTGGGTCGCCGCTATCATCCGGCCCCGTTCGGGCGATTAGCTCAGTTGGTTAGAGCGCATCTCTGATAAGGATGAGGTCCCTGGTTCGAATCCAGGATCGCCCACTCGAGCCCCGCTCCACGCGGGGCTTTCTCGTTCCCCGTGTTGGCCCGGAGCCGAGCCCGCGGAGGACTCGGCTGAACCCTCCTGCGGGCCTATACTTGCCGTTCGTCCGCCAGCGTGCGCAGGGCAAGGAGCCTCGGTTGCAGGAGATGGTCATCTATGGCGTGAGCTTCGACATGGTGGGCAAGCAGCCCATCGTGCTGCTCAAGGCCACGGACACGAACAAATTCCTGCCCATCTGGATCGGTCATCCCGAGGCGGCGGCCATCCTCATGAAGCTCCAGGGCGCAACGACGCCGCGGCCGATGACGCACGATCTGCTCTTCGAGATGCTCGGTGAGCTCGAGGTCAACTGCTCCCGGGTCGCGGTCACGGAGCTTCGCGAGAACACCTTCTACGCGACGATCACGCTGTCGGTCAACGGCCGGGACGTCGAGATCGACTCGCGACCGAGTGACGCGCTCGCGCTCGCGGTCCGCACCGGGGCGCCGATCTTCGCCGCCGAGGAAGTCATCGCCGAGTCCGCGATCGAGTTCGAGCACGAGGTCGAGGACACCGAAGAGGTCGTCGACAAGTTCAAGCAGTTCCTCGACGAGGTCACCCCGGAGGACTTCGCGGAGGATCAGTAGCTGCCCGGGCGTCCCGTGCCCGCGCGCGCTCGATGAACGCTGAGTAGTTGTCCTTCATGGCCTGCAGTCGCGCGCCTGCGTGGGCGTCGTAGCGCTCGAGGCCGACTTCCTCGAGCACGGGCAGGACGTCGCTGGCGAGTGCGGCGCCACGCGCCATCCACTGGAAGAAATGGCGCCCGTCGTACTCGTACGGGCCGTAGAGCCGGCTGCGGGGGAAGGCGTCAGCGAGCCAGCGCAACAAAGGCTCGTGGCGGACGTGCATCTTGAGCACGATCTGTGGGCTCTTGCCGTCGCCGCCGAAGTGGCCCTCACCGATCAGCAGTCCGGCGACGATCCCCTTCTCGACCTCCGACAGCAGGGGCGCGGGCACCCGGCGACAATATCTGTTTCACCGGGCAGAAAAACGTGAAACACCCCTCACGAGTTCGCAGCCGACGCGAGCAGACGACCGACGAGCGCGTCGAAGGGAATCCCCGCAGCGTCGGCGGCCTGGGGGAGGAGGCTCGTCTCCGTCATGCCGGGAACGACGTTGACCTCGAGCACGGTGACGTCGCCTGCCGCCGGATCGAGCAGCAGGTCGACACGCGCCAGACCCTCGCAGTCGAGTGTCTGCCAGGCCTTCAACGCGACGTCTCGCGCGCGTGCTGCGTCCGCGAGGTCCAGATCGGCCGGACACTCGAACCGCGTCCGGCCGATCTCGTAGCGTGCCTCGAAGTCGTAGGCGCCCGCGTCGAGCGGGATCGCCTCCACGACGGGCAGCGGCTCACCGTCCACGATGGAGACGGCGAGCTCCCGGCCCGCGACGAAGGTCTCGAGCAGGACGCTGGAGTCGTAGGCGAAGGCCGACACGAGCGCGCCCGGCAGCTCGGCGGGGGCGGCGACGAAGCGGACACCGAGCGACGAGCCCTGGCGGGCCGGTTTGACTACCAGCGGCATTCCGAGCCGCTCGGCGGCAGCATCCAGTGCGTCGCCCGCGCCCAGCTCGGCGAACGCCGTGCGCGAGAACCAGGCGAAGTCGGGGGTCGGCAGGCCGGCGCGGCGCATCTCGAGCTTCGCGTCGATCTTGTTCCAGCACCGGCGGCACGCGGCCGGTCGCGACCCCGTGTAGGGGATCCCCATGACGTCCAGCAGCTCCTGCACGGAGCCGTCCTCGCCGTCGGTGCCGTGGAGGACGATGAAAGCGACGTCGGGTTCGACCTCGCGCACGCGTCGGACGAACGACGCCCCGACGTCGATCGGGACGGCTTCGTGGCCAAGACGGGCAAGCGCGTCCTCGACCTGCGCGCCCGAGCGCAGCGACACCTGCCGCTCCAGGGACCGCCCCCCTTTGAGCACGGCGACGCGCATCAGGCGCTCTGGGCCCGCCGCGCGCCCAGGTCCACGACGTCCGCCGCGGCGGCCCCGCGATCGGCGGGGACCGGCGCGGGCACGGCGCCGGTGAGGGTCGAGTACAGCGACACCTGCTCGCGGACGACCTCTCCGATCCGGCGGACGCCCTCGCGGATCGCGGTCTCGTCCACGCCGGAGAAGTTCAGCCGCAACGACGAGCCGCCGCGCCCGTCCAGATAGGCGGCGCGGCCCGGCACGAACGCGACGTTCTCCCGCAGGGCACGGGCGAGGAGGTCGGTCGTGTCGATGTAGTCGGGAAGCGTCGCCCACACGAACAGACCCCCTTCCGGGCGCGTCCAGGTCGCCTCGGGCGGGAAGTGCTCAGCGAGTGCCTCCATCATCACGTCGCGCCGCCCGCGGTAGAGCGTGATGAGCGATGCCAGGTAGGCCTGCCAGCCGCCTGCGGCGAAGAACGAGCTGACGAAAACCTGCGTGAGCGTCGACGAGCACAGGTCGGCGGCCTGCTTGCCCAGATTCATCTTCTCCAGGACGGGCCGCGGGGCCACGGTCCAGCCGACGCGAAGTCCGGGGGAGAGGATCTTCGAGAACGTCCCGAGGTAGATGACGTACTCGCCGTCGTCGAGCGCCCACAGCGTCGGGTGCGGGCGGCCCTCGTAGCGCAGAAGCCCGTACGGGTTGTCTTCGAGGATCAGCAGTTCGCGCTCGCGGGCGATCTGTACGAGCCGCCGGCGCCGGTCCACCGCGAGCGTCACTCCGGCGGGGTTCTGGAAGCTGGGAATCACGTAGATGAACTTCGGCCGGCGACCCTCCGCGTCGAGCCGGGCGAGCTCCGCCTCCAGCACGTCGATGCGCATCCCGTCGGCGTCGAGCTCGATCTGCACGACCTCGGCCTGGTAGCTCGAGAACACGGGCACCGCCCCCGGGTAGGTCGGCGCCTCGGCGATGATCACGTCGCCGGGGTCGATCAGCGTCTTGCACACCAGGTCGATCACCTGCTGGCCGCCCGTGGTGACGAGCACGTCCTCCGGGGCGACCCGCATTCCCTCGGCCGCCATGACCTCCGTGATGCAGGCCTGGACCTCGCCGATGCCCTCGGTCGGCCCGTACTGGAGCGCGCGGGCGAGCTCGCGGCGGCCGATGTCGCCCATCAGCGCGTCGAAGGTCTCCCGCGGGAACGTGCTCGTGTCGGGAAGGCCGCCCGCGAGCGAGATCACCTCGGGACGGGCCGTGATGGCCATGAGGTCGCGCATGGCCGAGGACTTCATGACCTGCGTCCTCGAGGCGAACAGCTCCGCATAGCGCTCGAGCTCGTGCCGGGTCCCGGGCCTGGAACCCGCCGAGCTGGGGGTCTCGTCTATCGTCATGCCGCCTCGCGGGCACCGTAACGCACGATGGACCTCGTTCTCGATCTCTTGCAGGGCGCCGGCATTGCGGCCGCCGTCGGCATCCGGCCACTGCTGCCGGTTCTTCTCGTGGGCGCGCTCGCCTCCGCCAACGTCGGCGTCAACTTCGACGGGACGAGCTTCGCCTTCCTCGAGAGCCCCGCATTCCTGTTCGGCGCAGTGGTGCTGGTGGCCGTTATCGACGTACTCCGGCGCCGCTTGGGCGACGACGCCCTGGAGCGCGGGCCCGGGTTCGCCGGGGTGGCCCTCGTCGCCCTCGTCCTGGGCGCGCTGTTCGCCGCGGGCTCGATGGCCGACCACGGTCATCCCGCGCTTGCGGGCGCACTCGCCGGCGTGCTGTGTGCGCTGCTCGGCCTGCTGTCCAGCCGCGCGCTCTTCGGCCGCGTTCGCGCGCGCCTGGACCCCGCCGCCGCCGGCGCGCTTCCGGTCTACCGAGAGGCCGTGGCCCTGGCTGCTGCCGGCCTGTCCGTGCTCTTCCCACCCCTGGCGGTGCTGGTGATCGCTGCCCTCGTGTTCCTGATGGCCGGCAATCGCCGGCGGTCGGGTGAGAAGTACGCCGGGCTGCGGATCCTTCGGTGACCACCCCGGGCAGACGGGTGGGCGGGCGGCCGAAGAAGCTCGTCCTCGCCGTCATCGACGCGATGAAGCCGGAGATGCTCGAGCGGGCCGTGTCCACCGGTCGGGCGCCGACGCTCGCCTCGATCATGGATCGCGGCACGTACACGGGAGAGTGCGTTGCGGCGTTCCCGTCGGTCACCCCCGTCTGCGCGGCGAGCATCGCCACCGGGGCAGGCCCCGATCGTCACCGCATCCCGTCGATGAACTGGTTTCACCGCGGCGAAGGCCGGTACGTCGAATACGGGACGAGCTTCGGCGCGTCGCGCACCTTCGGCCTCAAGCGGTCCCTCACCGACACGATCTACAACATGAACGCCGAGCATCTGTCGGCGGAGACGCCGACGGTCTTCGAGACGCTCGACGACGCCGGCGTGCGAACGGCGGGGACCACCTACCTCATGTACCGCGGTCGTCACCGCCACGAGCCGGCCGACGAGACGGCCCTCGTCCGATTGGCGGCGCAGGTCTTCCGCAAGCCTGTGATGGGCCCGCGGGAGTTCTTCTACGCCGACATCTTCGCCTCGCAGCGGACGGGCTGCCGCGCGCAGCTTGGTCTACCGGGCGTCCGGGACCGGCACTCGGGCTGTGTCGGCGCGCACCTCGTCGAGCACGACCTCTTCGACTTCCTTCTCCTCTCGCTGCCCGACAACGACACCCACTCCCACCGCGAGGGGCCGCACGCGCAGGTCACCTCGATCGCGGAGGCCGACCGCCAGATCGAGCGCGTCATCCACGCCGCGGGAGGGCCCGACGCGTTCTTCGCCGACCACGCGGTGATCGTCTGCTCAGATCATTCGCAGTCCAAGGTGGAGGCCGAGATCGACCTCTTCTCGGCCTTCGACGGGTTCGAGCTGCTGCCGCCCGACGGCTCGACCCGGCGGGAGCCGGAGATCGCCCTGTGCCCGGCCTCACGATCCGCGCAGGTCTACGTGCTCGATTCGGACCGGCGGCAGGAGCTGATCGATCGCGTCGAGCACACTGCGCTCGCGCTCGAGGGCGTGGATCTCGTCATGCGCATGGGTGACCATCCGGACGGGGAGGCGGTCGTCCGCAGCCCCGCCGGTGAGCTGCGCTTCCGCCCGGGCGGGGACGCGACGGATCTCCAGGGCGCCTCCTGGAGCTTCGAGGGCGATCCGCAGATCCTTGACCTGGAGGTGGACGGCGGCCGGCTGCGCTCGGCGACCTACCCGGACCCGTTCGGACGAGTCTGGTCGGCGCTGCGCTGCCGCACCGCGGGGGAGATCGTGCTCTCCGCCGCGCCGGGGTACGAGTTCCTCGACTGGGGCGGCGGGCACCACGTCGGCGGCGGCTCCCACGGGTCGCTGCACGCGGTCGACTCCCACGCGGCGCTGTTGTGGTGCGGGACGGGCCCGGCCGACGCCGCGGCGCGCGAGCAGTGGACGCTGCGCGACATCACGCCGATGGCGCTGGCCCACTTCGGCGCCGGGGCCTGAGCGGACCGGTGCGCGGTGCCGCCACCGCCGCGCTGCTGCTCGTCCTGCTGACGGCCCCCGCCGCCGCGCGGGCGCAGACGGCAGGATCGACCGGGACGGTGGTCGACCCCGCGGTCCTCACCGCCCCGAGCTCCACGGAGCGCCCGCCCGTCGGGTGGCGGCTCACCGCCCGCCGGGTGGTGGGCCTCGCCGAGGCGGCACCGCGGATCGCCGCCGTCCGGAGCGAGCGGCCTGGGAGCTACAGCCGCGCGTTCCTCAAGGGCGACCGTCGCTGGCAGGTTTCGACCTACGACCGCCGTCCGGGCAGCGACGAGGAGATCGGCCAGGCCCTCGTCGACGATCGCACGGGCCGGGTGCTCGAGGCGTGGACGGGCATCCAGGTCGCATGGAGCATGGCGCGTGGATATCCCGGTGCCTTCGGCCGGCGGGCAAACGCTCCGTGGGTCTGGATCGGCCTACTCGTGCTGTTCGTGCTCCCTTTCCTGCGGCCGCCCTTCCGCGCGCTGCACGTCGACCTGCTCGTGGTCGCGTCGCTGTCGATCTCCTACGCGGTCTTCAACCGGGCCGACGTCGATCTCTCCGTCCCCTTGACCTACCCGCCGCTGCTCTACCTGCTCGGGCGCATGCTCTGGCTGGCGCGCGCCCGCGGCCGCGCCGGGGCGGCGATCGCGCGCCCGGCGCTGCGGCTGCTCGTGGGGACGGGGTTCCTGACGCTCGCGATCGTGTTCCTGCTCGGCTTCCGCCTCGGGCTCAATCTGACGGCTTCGAACGTCATCGACGTCGGATACGCGGGGGTCATCGGCGCCGACCGGATCGGAGACGGGGACGCGCTGTACGGTCGCTTTCCGCCCGACAACGTCCACGGCGACACCTATGGCCCGCTGACCTACTACGCCTACGTCCCCTTCGAACAGGCGCTGCCGTTCAGAGGCGAATGGGACGACCTGCCGGCCGCGCACGGTGCCGCCATCGCCTTCGACCTCGCCTGCGTCCTGCTGCTGTGGCTGCTGGGACGGCGGCTGCGCGGCCCGACCCTCGGCCTCCTTCTCGCCTACCTGTGGCTCGCCTGCCCGTTCACGTTGATGGTCGCCAACTCCAACGCCAACGACGCGCTGCTGGGCGCCTTCGTCCTGCTCGCCCTGCTCGTGGCGGGCCGGCCCGTCGTGCGCGGCGCCGCCGTCGCCGCCGCCGGGCTGACGAAGTTCGCCCCGCTCGCCCTCGCGCCGCTGCTGGCCACCTACCGCCGCCCGGGCGAGGGTGCGGTCCGGCCGTTCGTGCTCACGACGCTGGCCGGGCTCCTCGCCGGTGCGGTGCTGCTCACCCCCGTCGTCCTGCTCGACGGCGGCCTGGACCGGTTCTGGGAACGCACGCTCGGCTTTCAGGCGGGCCGCGACTCGCCATTCTCGGTGTGGGGGCTGTGGGGCCTCGATGGCCCGCAGCGCGTCGTGCAGGTGGCCGGCGTCCTGCTCGCCCTGCTCGTCGCCATCGTCCCGCGCCGGCGTGACCTGGTCTCGCTCTGTGCGCTGTCGGCGGCGGTCCTCATCGGCCTCCAGCTCGGCATGTCGCACTGGTTCTACCTCTACGTGGCCTGGTTCGTGGGGCCGCTGCTCGCGGCGAGCCTCGGCGAATACGCCGAGCCAGAACCGCGCCCGGCGGTCTAGTTACGTGGGCCGGGGCGCAGGATCGGCTCGATCGAGGCCGCCGTGCGAGGAGCCTTCGTCCGGATCAGCACCGCGTTGAGCCACGGGTCGGCCTCGGCCGGCTCGTAGCGGACCGGCATCTGCGTGCGCAGCGACTCGATCGACTGTTCCTTGATGACGCCGATCACCCCCCCGCGCGCGCCCGTCATGCCAACGTCGCTGATGTACGCCGTCCCGCCCGGAAGGACGCGGGCGTCGTTGGTGGGGACGTGGGTGTGCGTTCCGACAACGGCGGTCACCTCGCCGTCGAGGTGCCAGCCCATGGCCACCTTCTCGCTCGTCGCCTCGGCGTGCATGTCCACGAGCACGTGGTCGGCCTCGCGCACGGTCGCGAGCGCCGCGTCCACCTCGGCGAACGCCGGCCGGGCCGCCCTCATGAACAGATTCCCGGAGAGGTTGACGACGCCGAGAGTCACGCCGCCCCGCTCCACAGTGCAGGTGCCACGGCCCGGCTGGGAGGGGAGGTAGTTCGCAGGCCTGACGATCCGCGGGTGCTCGTCGAGATACCGGTAGACGTCGCGCTGGCGGTAGGCGTGGTTGCCGAGGGTGATGACGTCGGCACCCGCGGCGAAGATCTCGTCGGCGGTCTTCGGCGTGATCCCGATGCCCCCGGCGGCGTTCTCCCCGTTCACGACGACGAAGTCCAGCGCCAGCTCCTCGCGCAGCGCGGGAAGAAGCGCCCGCAGGACCCGGCGGCCGGTCGTCGCCACGACGTCGCCGACGAAGAGGATCGCCGTCACCGGAGGGCCGCCTCCCGCACCGGCTGATGCTTCGCGATCACCGCGGCCACCATACTTGCGGCATGTCGTCGCCTGCGACACCCGCCGACACCGTCCCCGCGACACCGCCCGTCGACCGCGCGATCGTCCCCCGCTGGATCCAGCTCGTGCTGCTCCCGCTCGGCCTGTTGGCGATATGGGCGCTGATGCGCGCCGCGGGGCCTGTGCTGCTGCTGTTCGTCATCGCCGGCCTGATCGCCCTCCTGCTCAACCCGGCCGTCGGCCTCCTGCGCCGCGCAGGCCTCCCGCGCGGGGTCGCCGTTCTCTCGACGTACCTCGGCGTGGTCGCCGTCGTCGCGGGAGCGGGCATCCTGCTCGCCAACCCGATCGGGGACCAGGTCTCGGAGCTGCAGGCCAACGTCCCGGACTACGTCGACGCGGCCAACGGCGGGCTGGCCGATCTGCAGGCGTGGTTCGACCGCCGCGGCGTCGCGGTCGACGTCTCCGAGCCGGGCCGCACGGCCCTGCAGACCCTCGGCGACCGCCTGACGGAGGGATCGGGGAGCATCGTGGACTTCACCCGCGAGGCGCTCACCGTGTTGGTCGAGGCGTCGCTCGCCGTCATCCTCACGCTCGTCATCAGCGTCTACATGCTGCTCTACGGCGAGCGCATCGGCGCCGGCGTGCGCGGCGTCATGCCGCGCGGCGACGGCTCGAGCCAGGACGACTTCCCCACCCGCATTCAGAGGGCCGTCTCGGGCTACGTCCGCGGCCAACTGGCGTTCTCCACGATCATGGGCGTGAGCGCGGGGGTCATGCTCTACGTCCTCGGCTCGCTCGGCATCTTCGAGGAGGGAAAGACCTACGCCGTCTTCTTCGGGGTCTTCTTCGGGTTCGCCGAACTGATCCCGTACGTCGGGCCCGCCGTCGGCGCCTTCCCGCCCGTCGTGATCGCGCTGTTCGCGGGCGATCCACTCGACGCGGTGTGGCTGATGATCGCCTTCACCGTCCTGCAGCAGATCGAGGGCCACATCGTGGCCCCGAACGTATTCGCCCAGGCACTGCGCATCAACCCCCTGCTCGTCATCTTCGCCCTGCTGATGGGCGGGCAGCTCTACGGGATCGTCGGCGCCTTCATCTCCCTGCCGATCGCGGCCATGCTGCGCGAGACGGTGGTCTACCTGCGCCGCCACGTGGTGCTCGAGCCGTGGCCCGTCAGCCCGGCGCTGGCGGGCGCCGGGGCCGCGGAGGCGCCTCCTGACCCGCCGGCGCCCCCGGACGGCCCCCCTGCGGTGGCCTGCACCGAGTGCGGCGCTCCGCCACCGCCCGGCGCCACCGCCTGCCCGGCCTGCGGGACCGAGCTGCCCGATCCGGGCGCGGAGGCCGCCGCCGCGTCCGCCGCGCCGGGGTAGCCTCAACTCCGCCCATGGCTCCCGCTCCCGCCGCCACCGCGCGCAGCGCACGCCTGCGCGCCGAGGGCCTCACGAAACGGTACGGCGAGCGCTGGGCGGTGCGCGACGTCTCCTTCGCGGCGGACGCGGGCGAGCTGCTCGCGATCATCGGGCCCAACGGTGCGGGCAAGACGACGCTGCTGCAGATCCTTGCGGGCTCGCTGCCCCCCACGGCCGGCACGGTGTCCCCCGATCCGCGCGAGGTCGGATGGGTCCCGCAGCAGGCGGCGATCTACTCCAAGCTCTCCGTCGAGGAGAACCTGCGCCTGTTCGCGCGGTTGGAGAAGGTCGGGGACGTCGAGGGCACGGTCGCCCGGATGCTCGAGCAGACGGGGCTGGCCGATCGCGCGCACGACGAGGTCGGACAGCTCTCCGGGGGCAACCGCCAGCGCGTCAACATCGCGGTGGGCGTGCTCTCCGCACCGTCCGTGCTGCTGCTCGACGAGCCATCGGCCTCCCTCGACCCGCGCCAGCGCGCGGTCATGTGGGATTTCATCGACGAGCTGGCGGCGGCCGGGACCATCGTGGTCTACACGACCCACGACGTCGCCGAGGCCGACCGGCACGCGGACCGCCTGCTCGTCATCGCCGACGGCGAGCTGCTCTTCGACGGAACCGCGGCGAGCCTGCGCGCCGAGCCGGGCGCGGGAGCCGGGGTCGAGCTCGAGACGGCGTTCGTGGGCTTTCTGAGCGAGCGAGGACATTGACCTTGCGCTGGCTGCTCGTCAAGGACCTCCAGATCCTGCGCCGGTCGCCGCTGCTCGTCGGCCTGCTCGTCCTCTACGCCGTCCTCATCGCGGTGCTGCTCGGCTACGCGCTCGGCGCCGATCCCGGCAAGCCGCGCGTGGCCTTCGTCAACCTCGTGCCGTCCGATGAGAACGAGTTCTCGATCGGCGGCGAGTCGCTCGACGTCTCCAAGTACTCCGAGGAGCTCTTCAAGTCGATCGACCCCGTCCGTGTCGACACCCGTGAGGAGGCCGTCGCCAAGGTCCGCTCGGGCGAGGTTCTCGGCGCCCTGGTGCTGCCCGCCGACGCCACGGAACGGCTGCAGAGCTCGATCAACCTGACGGGGGGCGAGCCGCCTGAGATCGAGGTCTACTACAACGCCGAGAACCCGCTGAAGCTGCAGCGGGTGCAGGCGACGATCGAGGCGCAGCTCGGCAACGCCAACCAGGCGCTGTCGCGCCGGCTGACGGGGATCGCCGCCCAGTACCTCGACATCATCGTCACGGGCGGCGACTTCAAGCTGTTCGGCCAGACCCTGACGGTCCTCGGGCTGGAGAAGTCGGACACCATCCTGCGGGCGCAGATCGCCACCCTGCCCAAGGAGGATCCCGCGCGCGCCGCGCTCGGCCAGGTGGCGCGGTTCGCGGCGTTGGCGGCGGAGAACCTCAACATCTCCGAGCCCATCCTCAAGTCGATCGGTGAGCCCGTGCGCGTGAAGGAGACGGTGGTCGACGGGGAGCCCTCGGGCCTCGCGCCGTACCTCGTGGCGGTGGCCGTGACGCTCTCGCTGATGTTCGTCGCGTTGCTGCTGGCGGCCGGGGCGCTCGCGCTCGAGCGCGAGGAGCACGCGTTCACGCGCCTCGTGCGGGGCCTCGTCCCGCGCTGGCTACTCGTCGCCGAGAAGACCCTGCTCGGCGCGCTGCTGGCGTTCGCGGTCGGCCTGGCGACCCTGGTGGGGCTCGCCGCCTTCGAGGGGCTCGACTTCGGCCGTATGGCGCTGTGGGTCGTGGCGCTGGCCGCGGGCGCGGTGGCCTTCGGCGCGATGGGAGTCGCCGTGGGCAGCGTCACGCGCGAGATCCGGGCAGCGTCCCTGCTCGCCTTCATCCTTTGCCTGCCGGTGGCCGCGCTCGCCCTCGTGCCGGACGGCGCCGTGCCCTCCTCGGTCTACGACGCCATACAGGTCGTCAACGCGCTCTTCCCGTTCAAGGCGACGCTTCAGGCGCTCGACGCGGCGATCAACGACGCCGGCCCCGGGATCGGCCGCGCCCTTCTGCATCTGGCCGCGCTGGCGATCGGCTTCGGCGCACTGGCACGCGTCGCGCTGCGGCGCTTCGCCTAACCTCAGAGGGGATGGCCTTTCCCGCCACACGGCTGCGCCGGTTGCGCCGGACCGGGGTCCTACGCGACCTCGTCCGGGAGACCTCGCTGGAGGTCCGGCACCTCGTGCTGCCGATGTTCGTCACCACGGGCACCGGCCGCACGCCGATCGCCGCGATGCCGGGCGTCGAGCGCCTCTCGATCGACGCCGCGGTGGAGGAGGCCGGCACCGCCGCCGCGCTGGGCATTCCGGCCGTGCTCCTCTTCGGGATTCCGGCCGACAAGGACGAAGAGGGCTCCGGGGCGTGGGACGACGAGGGCGTGGTGCAGCTCGCCTGCCGGGCCATCAAGGCCGCGCACCCCGATCTCCTGGTCGTCACCGACCTCTGCCTGTGCGAGTACACGAGCCACGGGCACTGCGGCGTGCTGTGCGACGGCGAGGTCGACAACGACGCCACGCTCGAGCTGCTCGCGCGGACGGCTGTGTCCCTCACCGCCGCGGGAGCCGACGTCATCGCGCCGAGCGACATGATGGACGGCCGGGTCGGGCACCTCCGCGCCGCACTCGACGAGCACGGCTTCAGCGACACGCCGATCATGGCCTACAGCGCGAAGTTCGCCTCGGCCTTCTACGGGCCGTTCCGCGAGGCGGCGGGCTCGACACCGGCCTCGGGCGACCGCCGCGGCTACCAGATGGACCCGGCCAACGGCGACGAGGCGCTGCGCGAGGTCCTGCTCGATGTCGGCGAGGGCGCCGACATCGTCATGGTCAAGCCCGCCCTGCCCTACCTGGACGTCATCCGCCGTGTCAAGGACGCCACCCGGCTGCCCGTCGCGGCCTTCAACGTGAGCGGCGAGTACGCGATGATCAAGGCGGCCGCCGCCGCGGGGCTTCTCGACGAGCGCGCCGCCGTGCTCGAGGCGCTGACCGGCATCCGCCGGGCCGGCGCGGACATCGTCATCACCTACCACGCGAAGGACGTTGCGACGTGGCTCAAGCCGTAGCCAAGGTTCGGTCCCGAAAGGACGGGGCGGCAATCCCGCTCGACGAGACCGACAAGCAGCTGCTCAATCTGCTCCAGGGCCATTTCCCGATCGAGCGCCGTCCGTTCGAGCGCATCGCCGACGCCGCGGGCCTCGCCCACGAGGACGTCCTGGCCCGAACGGACCGCCTCGTACGCGAGCGCATCATCCGGGAGATCACGCCGATCTTCGACACCCGCGCCCTGGGCTACCAATCGATGCTGGTCGCCGCCAAGGTCGATGCGGAGCACCCGCAAAGGGCCGCGGGGTTCATCAACTCGCACCCCGGCGTCACGCACAACTACCTGCGCAACCACGACTTCAACCTGTGGTTCACCCTGGCGACCGAGCCGGGATCCCCGCTCGGCATGGACGGCACGCTCGACGTGATCGCGGAGAAGACGGGCGCCGAGTCGATCCGCCAGCTGCCGACGCTCACGCTCTTCAAGATCCGCATGGACCTCGAGATGGTCAAGGGAACCGAAGCGCTGGCCGCCGCGGCCGAGGCGTTACCGCCCGCCGATCTCGACCCGATCGAGCTGTCCGAGGAGGATGTCGCGACGATCAAGGCGACCCAGGGCAAGATGCCCGTCGTCGCGGAGCCCTTCGCGCCGGCGGCCGAGCGCCTCGGCGTCAGCCAGGAGGAGGTCTTCCGCCGCCTCGAATCGCTGAAAACCCGTCACGGCCTGCGCCGCGTCGCGGCCATCCTCTTTCACCGCCGCGCCGGCTTCAGCGCCAACGGCATGGGCGTCTGGACCGTCCCGGAGGACAGGATCCTCGAAGTCGGCGCGCAGATGGCGGCCACCCGCGGCATCTCGCACTGCTATCAGCGGCCCACCTACGCCGACTGGCCGTATTCCGTGTTCACCATGGCCCACGGGCGGTCCAAGGAGGAGTGCGACGCGATCCTCGACTCGATCGCGGAGTCGACGGGCATCCACGAACGCGCCACGTTGTACTCGAGCACGGAGTACAAGAAGATCCGGATGCTCTACTTCACCGACGACTTCCGTAGCTGGGAGCGCGAGCACGCCGGTGTCTAGCCCGGCCTCCGGCGTCGCCACCACCTCCTCGCTGACGGATACGAAGTCCGCCGAGCTCTACCGGCGCGCGGTCAAGGTCCTGCCCGGCGGCGTGAACTCGCCCGTGCGGGCGATGCGGGCGATCGGCCGCGATCCGCTGTTCATCCAGCGTGCCGACGGCGCGGAGATCGTCGACGTCGACGGCAACCGCTACATCGACTATGTCTGCTCGTGGGGCCCGCTCATCCACGGCCACGCGCACCCTCGCATCCTCGAGGCCGTGGCCACCGCGGCCGCCTACGGGACGACCTTCGGAGCGCCGACGGAGGCCGAAGTCGAGCTCGCCGAGCTGATCGCCTCCCGCATGCCGTCCGTCGCGATGTCCCGGATGACCTCGAGCGGGACGGAGGCGGCGATGAGCGTCATCCGGCTCGCGCGGGCGGTCACGGGCCGCGAGAAGCTCCTGAAGTTCGCCGGCGCCTACCACGGGCACCTCGACGGCCTGCTCGCCGACGCGGGGTCGGGCCTGGCGACGCAGGGGATCCCGTCATCGCCGGGCGTGTCCGCCGCGGCAACGGCGAACACGGTGATCGTGCCCTGGAACGACCCCGAAGCGGTGGAGGCGGCGTTTGCGGCGCACGAGTTCGCGGCCGTGCTGGCGGAGCCCTATCCGGCGAACATGGGGCTCGTGCCGCCCGAGGTCGGCTTTCTCGAGCTGTTGCGCGAGCGTGCGACGGCCACGGGTGCGCTGCTCGTGTTCGACGAGGTGATCTCCGGTTTCCGCGTCGCGCCCGGAGGCGCCCAGGAGTTGACGGGCGTGCTGCCCGACCTGACCGTCATGGGCAAGGTCGTGGGCGGTGGCCTGCCCGCTGCGGCCTACGGGGGCTCAGTCGAGCACCTCGAGCGGATCGCGCCGGCCGGCGACGTCTACCAGGCGGGGACGTTGTCGGGCAACCCTCTCGCCGTGGCCGCCGGGCTGGCGTCGCTCCGGATGCTCGACGACGTGGCCTACGCCAAGCTCAGCGCGGCCACGGTGGCGCTTGCCGAGGGGCTGCGGGAGGCTGCCGGAGACCGCGCGGTTCAGGTGCAGCACACCACGGGGCTCGTGACGCTCTTCTTCTCCGAGCGGCCCGTCCGCGACTACGAGGACGCCAAGGCCGCCGATGCCGCCACGTATGGCGCCTGGTGCCGCGCGTTGCTCGCCCGCGGCGTCTACCCGCCGCCGTCGCAGTTCGAGGCGTGGTTTCCGTCGCTCGCCCACACGGGCGAGCACATCGCCCGCACGGTCGAAGCTGCCTCTGCGGCGTTCGCCGAGGCCGTCCCGACGTGAGCGGCGCACTGCAGGACCTCGCGACGCTGTTGCGCGAGCGCGGCGGCCTGATCGGTGCCTCCGTCGCGGAGCCCGAGCCTCTCGCCGGGGCCCCGCTCGGCGACCGCGCGGCGGCCGGCGAGCGCGCGACGGGCCGGGAGGCCGAGTACGCGCTCCTCGTGGAGGCCATACACGAGGGCTACCTGCAGCACTACTCCGAGGGGCGCGTCGTGCGGCCCGCGGATCCCGACCTCGCGCTCCTTGCCGGGGACGGTTTGTACGCCCTCGGACTGGCTCGCCTGGCCGAGCTGGGCGACCTGGAGGCGGTCGGCGTCCTGGCCGATGCCATCTCAGCGTGCGCGCAGGCCCACGCGGAGGACCGTCCCGGGGACGCCGCCGGGACCTGGGCGGCGGCCGCCGCTGCCGTCGGAGGCGCCACGAAGGGCTGACCTGGCGCCTGCGGTCGCAGGCGGCGCGATATTGTCTTCAGTCCTCCTCTCAGGCTCTCTCTCATGGCAGACGCAAAGAAAAAGGCCAAGTCCAAGTACACCGCCGATCGGGGCATCCCCGGCGCCTTCGAGGGCGAGACGGTCAACCGTCGCCGCCTGATGACGCTGACGGCCCATGGCGCAGGCGGCATCGCCGCCGCCGCCTTCACGCTGCCCGTCCTCGGGTTCGCGGCCGGATCGGCGATCTTCGAGCGTCCCGACCCGATCTGGAGCCCCGTCGGCAAGCCCACCGACTTCCCGATGGACACCTACGTGCCGAAGGTCATCACGGTCGTCGCAGGTGTGGGCGACGTTGGCAAGACCACGGCCTACGTGCGCCGCTACAACCCGGAGATCGACAGCGCGAAGTACCAGGACTTCATCGCGCTCTCCACGCGCTGCAACCACCTCGGCTGTCCCGTCCGCTACACGGACGCCTCCAAGAAGTTCATCTGCCCGTGCCACGGCGGCGTGTACGACTTCGAGGGCAAGGTCGACGGCGGCCCGCCCGTGCGCCCCCTCGACCGCTTCTACACCCGCGTGCGCAACGGCCAGCTCGAGATCGGGCCGCGCTACTCCGTCAACGGCGAGCTCAGGCGCTTCCCGTCCTACCGCGATCCGGGGCAGGACCTCGACGGCATCGGCCAGTACCTCTACCCGGGCCGCTTCTCGACCCCGAGGGTGAACTAGGCCATGCCCAAGCTCCCCAAGCCTCCGCTGCCGCCCGTCCCCAACGCCCTGCTCCCGACGCCGGACCGACCCGGCGAGAACCAGCGCCTGAAGCCGCTCGACCAGGCCAAGGAGGCCGGCATCTCGGCGGCCGACTGGGTCGACGAGCGCACCTCCATTTCCGGCGGCGTCCGCTGGGCGCTGTTCCGCAAGGTGCCCAAGGGAACCAACTGGTTCTACACCCTGGGCTCGGCGACGATGTTCGCCTTCCTCTCGCAGGCCATGACGGGCGTCTTCCTCGCCATGTACTACCGCCCGGACGCCACGGGCGGCGCCTACGAGTCGGTGCGCTACCTCACCAACGAGGTCTTTATGGGCGAGTTCGTCCGCGGCATGCACCGCTGGGGCTCGTCGGTGATGGTCATCCTCCTCTTCCTGCACATGGGCAGGACGTTCTTCTTCGGCGCCTACAAGTACCCGCGCGAGCTCAACTGGGTGATCGGCGTCGTGCTGCTCGTCCTCACCATGACGATGTCCTTCACGGGCTACCTGCTGCCGTTCGACCAGCGGTCCTACTGGGCGACGGTCGTCGGCGTGAACATCAACGGCACGGGCCCACACATCGGCCCCTACCTCTCGGACTTCCTGCGCGGCGGGGCCGAGTTCGGCGCCACCACACTCTCGCGCTTCTACGCCATCCACATGCTGCTCGTGCCGGGTGCGCTCGCCGCTCTGATCGGCGCCCACCTGTATCTCGTCGCCAAGCTCGGCACCACGGCTCCGCCGTGGATGAAGGCCGAGACCAACGACGAGCTGCGCAAGGAGACCGTATGAACCGCGCGGAGAAGGAGCAGTACCTCCGCGAGTACGCGATCCTCAAGAGCCAGGGGAAGCCGTTCTTCCCCTATGCGGTGGCCAAGGACGGGCTCATGGCGTGCATCGTCATGCTCACCATCATCCTCATGTCGCTGGCGCTCGGCGCGGAGCTCGGCCCCAAGGCCGACCCGACGACGACCACCTACGTGCCGCGGCCCGAGTGGTACTTCTTCTTTCTCTTCGAGCTCCTGCGGGTCATCAAGCCGGCGATTCTGACGCCGCTCGCCACCATCGGCGTGCCGACGATCTGCCTGATCCTGCTGTTCCTGCTGCCGTTCTACGACCGCAACCCGGAGCGCCGTCCCGAGCGCCGCCCGATCGCCACCACGGCGGGCATCCTCACGATCGCGGCCATGGGCTACCTCACCTACCTCGGCGCGGCCGCCGGCTCGCCGAACGAGATCGACATGCCCGTGCCGGCCAATCTCGAGGCGGGCAAGCTCGTCACCGCGCAGTCGGGCTGCCTGGCCTGCCACAAGATCGGAGAGAACGGCAACGACGGGCCGGGACCGGAGCTCACGGAGATCGCCGACAAGCTGCCGAAGGCCGCGATCCGGCGGACGCTCGAGAATCCGACGGCACCCATGCCGTCCTACGCCGGGCTGCCCGAGGAGAAGAAGGACGCCCTCGTCGAGTTCCTCGCGTACCTGAAGAAGGACGTCCCGCTGGGAGAACAGTCGGGTACGTCCGCCCAGCAGGGCGAGTAGTTCCATAGCCGCCGCGCCTCCCGCCTCCGCTCGTTCCGGCACGCTCGAAGCGGGCCAGGTCCGGTCGATGTTCGACCGCATCTCGGGGTTCTACGACCTCATGAACTCCGTGATGACGGCAGGGCTGCATCACCGCTGGCGCGAGCGTGCGGCTGATCTGGCCCGCGTCGGAGCGGGCGACCGCGTGCTCGACGTCGCCACGGGCACGGGCGACCTGGCGATCGAGCTCGCACGACGCGTCGGCTCGGCGGGGTCCGTGGTGGGGTCGGACTTCTCGGAGGGAATGCTCGAACGCGCGCGGCAGAAGGACCCCTCGATCACGTGGACGTGGGGCGACGCGCTCGACCTCCCGTACGCCGACGGCGAGTTCGCAGCGGCAACGGTCGGATTCGGCGCCCGGAACTTCTCGGACCTCGAGCGCGGCCTCACCGAGATGCGCCGGGTCGTGCAGCCCGGCGGACGCGTCGTCATCCTCGAGATCACGACGCCGGAAAAGCCCCCGCTGGCGACCTTCTTCCGTCTGTGGTTCGACAGCGTCGTGCCCCTCATCGGGCGCCTCACGGGTGAGGAGGAGGCCTACACGTACCTCCCCAATTCGGTCAAGCGCTTTCCCGACGCCAGGACGCTCGCCGGCATCCTCCACGAGGTCGGGCTCGTCGAGGTCGGCTGGGTGCTGACCGCCGGCGGGATCATCGCGATCCACCACGGCCGCGTCCCGGCGTGAACCGGGCCCGGCGCGGGAAGTCCTAGGGCATGGCCTCCGCGGAAGCGGTCCTCGCGCTCATCGAGGCCGGCGGCGAGCACGTCCCCGGACTGATGACCCGTCTCGAAGAGCGGCTGGAGGCGCTCGCGGCCTCGCACGGCGACGTGCTCGCCGAGCACGCGGGAGCGACCATCGCCGCCGGCGGCAAGCGGCTGCGACCCCTGCTCGTCTTCCTCGCCGCCGGACCGCCCGAGTCAGATGACGCAGGCCTCCTGCGCGCGGGCGTATCCGTCGAGCTCGTGCATTCCGCGACGCTCGTGCACGACGACGTTCTCGACGCAGCCCCGCTGCGCCGCGGCCGTCCCACGGTGGTCGCCACCGCCGGCCGGGCGGCTGCGACGGCCACGGGCGATCTCCTGTTCTCACGTGCCTTCGCCGAGCTCGCGCGCAACGGGCGCGCCGACCAGGTCCGTGTCCTCTCCGACGCGTCCAGCGCGTTGGCCGAGGGCGAGCTGCTCCAGCGCGAGGACGCGTGGAACCTCGCCGTCTCGCGGGAGCGCTACCTGCATCGCTGCGACCTCAAGACGGCGCGCCTCTTCCAGGCCGCCTGCCGGCTCGGTGCCCTGGAGGCCGGGGGCCCGGAGGTCGAGCTCGGCGATTTCGGGCGGCACGTCGGACTCGCCTTCCAGCTGCTCGACGACATCCTCGACGTCAGCGGCCCGGCGGAGCGGACGGGCAAGCATCGCGGCACCGACCTGCTCGACGGGACGGTCACGCTGCCCTTCATCCTCGCCCGCGAGCACGACCCGTCACTGGCGGCCGTCGACCTGCGGGCGGTGCGGACGCCGGAGCAGGCGGAGGCGCTGTGCGACGCGATCGCTGCGACGGGTGTGCTGGCCGAGGCGAAGGCGGCTGCGCTCGCGATGGTGACCAAGGCGAAGAGCGATCTGCCCGCCCTTCCGGACCCTCAGCGCGCGGCGCTCGAGCTCGTCGCCGACGGCGTCGTCGACCGCTACGCCTAGCGGTCGGCGCGGTCGCCTCTAGAAATCCTCGGGGAGAATCGCGTCGGCGCCGAGGGCGCGGACGAAGCGCTCCACCTCGTCCTCCATGTTGGCTCGCGTGAGCCGTTTGAGATCGCGGACCAGCGCCTCGGTACCGCGGTCGAGCTGCTCGTCGAATCCGTCCACGACCTCCTGAGCGAAGACGCCCGTCTCGTGCCACTCGCACGCGGGGCACCGCAGGGAGACCTCCCAGTGGGACTCGGAGGCCTCCTCCCACTCGACGGGATAGACGAGGGAGCCCCTGCACTCGGGGCAGAGGTGGAGGTCGTCGACGGCGGGCTCGGTGGCCCGGGCGGGCGCGCCGGCGGGAGCCGGAGGCTCGGTCTCGAAGTAGACGACCTCGATGGCACGCCCGGATGGGAGGACGACCCGTCGGACGTAGTGGCTGTTGTCGGGCTGCTCGCTCATGGTGTTTGGTGGAGGCTGCATCGGCACCGCTACGAGAGAACTTGACGACTCCCACCGGCACGTGGACGGTCTCCCGCTAGGCTTCCTGGTCGTCCACCCCGACGGTGGCGTGCTGCCCATGTTCTTGTCACCCTTCGCCTTCGTTCAGGGAATCGGCCTCCCCGAGCTCCTCATCGTCCTCGGGATCGTGCTTCTGATCTTTGGCCCGAAGCGGCTCCCGATGCTCGGGCGTCAGCTCGGCAGCGGGATGAAGGAGTTCAAGGACAGCGTCACCGGCAAGTCCGGCGACGACGAGGACGAGGTGGCGCCGGTCGCCCTCGCCACGCCTCCGGTCGAGGCACGCACGGCCGAGCCCGTCGAGGGCGAGGTCGTTCCCGAGCGCCGCGACCCGTAGAGCAGGCTGCAGCATGGCCAAGAAGGTCCTGCGGCCCGTCGACCACGAGGCACAGCTCAGCCTCGTCGAGCACCTGGACGAGCTGCGCAGCCGGCTGATCGTCTCCCTCGCCGTCCTGATCGCACTCTTCGCGGTCTGCTTCTGGCAGAACGACACCGTGCTCGACATCGTCAACCGGCCACTCGAGCAGACGGCGTTCAAGAAGGACCAGAAGGGCAAGTCGAAGGACCCGCTCGAGCAGGCCGCCGTCTTCCAGCAGCTCTCGCGCGATGCCCTGATCGCGGACGCCGAGTTCCTGCGCGAGATCGCCCTTGACGAGGATGTCTCGGCCGAGACGCGCGCGCTCGCACGGGTGGCGGCCGCGCGCGCGGAGAGCGCCGCGGCGGCCGCGCCGGAGAAGGCCGCCCGCCGTCCCGTCACGCTGAAGGTCGGCGAGCCGTTCTTCGCCACCTTCAAGGTCGCGGGGTACGCCTCGATGCTGCTGGCGATCCCACTGATCCTCTACCAGTTCTACGCCTTCGTCCTACCGGCCTTCTCGCCGAGGGAGCGCCGCGTCGCGCTGCCGCTGATGTCGCTCGTCCCGTTTCTCTTCTATGGGGGCGTCACGTTCGCCTACTTCGTCGTCCTCCCGCAGGCGATCGACTTCCTGCAGAACTTCAACGACGACGAGTTCGACATCCTCCTGCAGGCGAGCGACCTGTATCGCTTCTCGGTGATGGTCTGCCTCGCGATGGGGATGCTGTTCCAGATTCCTGTCGCGATCCTGCTCGTGACGCGCATGGGGATCGTGTCGGTGGCCCAGCTGCGGGCCAACCGCCGCTACGCGATCCTCGTCATCGCGGTTCTCGCGATGTTCCTCCCGGGCACCGACCCGGTGACCATGGTGCTCGCCATGCTCCCCCTCGTCATCCTCTACGAAGGCTCTATTCTCCTCGCTGCCCTGCTCCAACGCCGGGAAGCGCGCGCCGAGGCGCGCGACGACGCCTCCGAATCGGACTGAGACCTCCTACATGCTCTTCGACCTGCGCGGCCGCGGACGCCGCCGGACCATCAAGGTCATCTACGTGACGCTGGCCTTCCTGATGGGCGGCGGCCTCGTCCTGTTCGGCATCGGCGGCGAGGTTTCCGGCGGCCTCGTGGACGCCATCACCAACCGCGGTGGGAGCGGCGACACCGGCGAGGGGCGCTACAAGAAGCAGGAGGCCAACGCGCTCGCGAGGACCCGCACGAACCCGCGCGACGCCAAGGCGTGGAACGACCTGACCCGCGCCCGCGTGCAGCTCGCCACCTCGGGCGACCGCTACGACGCGAACACGGACACCTACACGGAGGCCGGAAAGACGCAGCTACGCGGCGCGGTTGAGTCGTGGAACGGGTTCCTCGAGCTCGAGCCGCCCGCCGGGGATGAGAAGTCCAGCCTTGCCTCGCGCATGGTGCGCGTCTTCGTCGCCCTGAACGACCTCACGCAGGCCGCCCGGGCACAGGAGATCATCGCCGAGGACCGCGAGTCCGTCGGCGCGTACTCGCAGCTCGCGGTGCTCTCCTACCAGGCCGGGCAGACCCGCAAGGGCGACCTCGCGACGGAGAAGGCGCTCGAGCTCGCGCCGAAGGACCAGCGCGAGGCGCTGAAGGGTCAGCTCGAGTCGGCGAAGGCCCAGGGCCTCACCAACCAGATCACGCCGCCGGCACCGGAGTAGAGCCCCTATGAGCGGCACGGCCGCTCGCTATCCTGCTGCGTTCTTCAGACGCCCCTGTAGCTCAACTGGCAGAGCAGCGGACTCTTAATCCGAAGGTTGGAGGTTCGATTCCTCCCGGGGGCATGCGGCGAGTACCTGCAAGGTGTGAGGGCAGGCGCCACGTCAGAAGCTCGGTGGGACGGTCAGGACAGGAGCGACTGCAGCAGTTGCATTGGCACGACACCCATCCACAGTGCGAGGTCGGCGACGACTACAGCGCAAACGAGTGGCCTCGACAAGTCTCGGGTCGTTGCGGACGCACCTGAGCGTGAGGCCAGGTCAACGCGTGCGTGTCGTGGGACGGCGAGCATCTGGGGTGCCTTCCTCTGGTCCAGTGGGTTGGCGAGCGCCCGAAGTGGCGGGCCCTAACTGGCGGGTCAGGCGGAGGCTCGCTCCCATAGATCGGTTGCACCGGGCTCGTCTGTACCCCTAAACCGCGAAACTTTGCCCCGGCTGGACGAAAGGACTAGACGCGCGCCCGTCGCAGCGGGCTGATGAGCGTACGAGGCCCTGTCATCGATCACCATCGCGCTGCCAGCATCGTCACATTCGGCTTGGGCGCACACTTTGCTCGAGGGAGCAGTGCTGCCCGCACGACATGCTTACGTCAAGAAGTTGTCGCAAAGTTGTAACAAACGCGGTTCCGCGGAACCGCCCCGGCGACCGCTCTCTCGTGAGAAGGGGGCGTCGATCGCCAGGGCTGTGCTGGACGCTCAGGACGACGGCAACCGTGTCCCGAGTCCGCGTTCACCGCCGGCGTCTGAAGATGTGCCTGGCCGGCGTCGGGTCGGTATTCCCCGCGGCGTCCGTGGCCCGGACGCGGAAGCGGTGCTTGCCGAACTTGAGCTTCCTGTAGCGCTACTGGTCGGCGCCGTACGCGGACGCGAGTACCGACGTGAACGGCTGGTGGGCCGCGGCGCAGGACACCGCGCGGAAGGGGGAGGCCTGGGTGCTGCAGGTGCAGGCCATCTGCATGTCGGGAATCGAGGATGCGGGGGGGAACGCGCTCCCGCCCGAGGTCTTCAGCCCCGGCGCCGAGTAGGTGTGTCCTCTTGGGGCGAAGTGGTCAGCGTGCAACACTGTCCACATGTCAGTGAACGTGTCGGTCCGACTCGACGATGGTCTCGCCGAGCGCCTCCGCCTGCGGGCGAAGGTGGCCGGCGAGACCCTCTCTGATCGGCTCCGGCGCTACGCCGAAGAGGGCGCCCGCCGGGACGAGCATCCGATGATCACCTTCCGTGACGGCCCAACCGGCAGGCGAGCGGGCCTCGTCGGCGGGCCGGACGTCTGGGAGGTGGCCCTGTGGCTCGACGATCTCGTCGACGAGGCGGACCCCGCCGCGGCCCTCTCTCGGGAGACGGTCCTGACCCGACCCCAGATCGATGCGGCAGCCCGGTACCGCGCCGCTCACCCGAGCGAGATCGCTGATCGCCTCGAGTTGCACCGCGACGAGACCGATGCCGCCGACAAGCGGTGAGGCTGCTTCTCGACGAGATGTACCCCCCGGCGCTTGCCGCCGCGCTGCGCGCTGAAGGACTCGACGTCACCTCCGTGGGTGAAGCTGGTCTCGCCGGGCGAGCCGACGACGACGTGTTTGAGATGGCCGTTGCCGAAAACCGAACGCTGCTGACCGAGAACGTGTCTGACTTCGCCCGCATCGCCGCTGACCATCTCGGCTCTGGCGGACACCACCCAGGCGTGCTCGCTGCGCTCTCGTCGAGATTCTCGCGTCGTCCGGCCGGGCGGCGTGCCATCGTCGCGGCCGTCCTCGCCTGCGCAGGGCAGCCGATCGCGGATCGACTCGTCTACCTGGAGTCCTCCGCCGACGGCTGACGCTCCCCGGTGATCTGCAGGGCGTCGACATGTGGCCGAGCCCAGCCCGGTACCCTCGCGCCCATGCTCGCCTCGGTCGACGGACGCATCGGCCCCGCGGAGGAGGCGACCATCCCGATCACCGACGAAGGCCTGCTGCGCGGCGACGGAGCCTTCGAGGTCGCCCGCCTGTACTCCGGCCGCCCCTTCGCGCTCGGGGAGCACCTTGCCCGTCTGCGCACCACCTGCCTCGGCCTGCGCCTGGACTGCCCCCTCGACGTCTTCGAGGGGGAGATTCGCGACCTGCTCAGCGAGGCCGGCCCGGTCGAGGGACTGCTCCGCCTCGTCCTCACGCGCGGGGGACGGCGGATCGCCATCGTCGAGCCGCTCCCACAGCGCGCGGCGAGTGCGCGGGTGGCCACCGTCACCTATTCGCCGTCCCGCGTCCTCGACGGGCTGAAGACCCTCTCCTACGCGGCCGCGATGCTCGGCGGGCGCCTCGCGCGCGAGCAGGACGCCGACGAGGCTCTCTGGGTCACGCCGCATGGCCGCGTCCTCGAGGGGCCGACGTGGACGTTCTTCTGGGTGCGGGGCGGGATCCTGTACACGCCGCCGCTGAGCGAGCGCATCCTGGCCTCGATCACCCGGCAGCGCCTGATCGCCGAGGTCGACGTCGTCGAGGCCACGTGCGTCCTATCCGAGCTCGAAGGGGCCGACGAGGCGTTCATCGCCTCGACGGTGCGCGAGGTCATGCCGATCGCGACGATCGACGGGCGGCCGCTGCCCGCCGCCCCGGGGCCCGTGACCGAGGCCGCGGCCCGGGCGTACACGCGCCTGGTCGAGCGCGAGCTCGCCGCCTAGCCGCCGGCGTGCGCGTTCTCACCGTCATCGGGAACCGGCCCCAGTTCGTCAAGGCCGCCGCCGTTTCCGGACCGCTGCGCGCCCGCGCGACGGAGGTGCTCGTCCACACGGGCCAGCACTACGACGACGATCTCTCCCGCGTGTTCTTCGATGAGCTCTGTCTGCCGCGCCCGGAGCACCGGCTGGAGCTCGGCGGGGGCAGCAACACGGCGCAGACCGCGCGCATGCTCGACGCGCTGGAGGCGCTTCTCGCGGCTGAGGCGCCGGATGCCGTCCTCGTCTACGGGGACACGAACTCGACGCTCGCCGGCGCCCTCGCGGCCGCGCAGGCGCAGGTCCCGGTGGCGCACGTCGAGGCCGGCATGCGCTCCTACGACCGGCGGATGCCGGAGGAGCTCAACCGCGTGCTGTGCGATCACGCGAGCACGCTGCTGCTGTGCCCTACGGAGGGGGCCGCCGAGAACCTCCGCCGCGAGGGGGTGCGCGGCCGCGTCGAGGTCGTCGGCGACGTGATGGTCGACGTCGCCCGGATCGTGGCGCCGCGCCTCGGGGAGCCGGGCGCCGGCGGCCACCTGCTGGTTACCGCCCACCGCGCAGGCAACGTGGACGACGGGGAGCGTCTCGCGGCGCTGGTGGACCTGATCCTCGCGCTGCCGGGGGACGTCGTCCTCCCGATGCACCCGCGCACCCGGGTGCGGCTGGCCGAGGCCGGCCTGCTGCACCGCGTCCTCGGCGCCGTGCGGGTGACGCCGCCGCTCGGCTACCTCGAGTTCGCGCGCCTGCTGCACGGCGCGCGGGCGGTGCTGACGGATTCGGGGGGCGTCCAGAAGGAGGCGTTCCTCGCCGGGATCCCGTGCGTCACCCTGCGCGACCGGACGGAGTGGACGGAGACGGTCGCGGCGGGCTGGAACACGCTCGTCGATCTCGACCTGGAGGCCGCCCTCGCCGCGCTCGACCGTCCCGCGCCGACCGACCGGCCGCCGCTCTACGGGGACGGACACGCGGGCGAGCGGGTGGTGGACGCGCTGTTGGGCATAGCATCCGCCGCGTGAGCGCAGACCTCCGCGTTGGCGTGGCCGGGCTCGGCTACTGGGGCCCGAATCTCGCCCGGAACTTCGGCGCACTTCCTGGCTGCGAGGTCGCGTGGCTGTGCGACGCGGACCCCGAGCGCTGCCGAACCCTGTCTTCGACGCTGCCGACCGCGCGCCTGACGGGCGAGATCGACGACCTCCTCGCGGACCCCGACCTCGACGCCGTCGTCCTCGCAACCCCGGTCCCGACGCACGCCAACCTCGCCGAGCGGGTCCTGCGCGCGGGCAAGCACTGCTTCGTCGAGAAGCCGCTCGCGCAGTCGGTCGCCGACGCCGAGCGGGCCGTCGCGGCAGCGGACGAGTCCGGTTGCATTCTCATGGTCGGGCACCTGCTCGAGTATCACCCGGGCGTGGCGCGGCTCAAGGAGCTGGTCACCTCGGGAGAGCTCGGCGACCTGCACTACGTCTATTCGCAGCGCCTCAACCTCGGCAAGCTGCGCGCCGACGAGAACGCGCTGTGGTCGCTCGGCGCGCACGACGTCTCCGTGCTCCTGCACCTGCTCGACGAGGAACCGACGGAGGTCGACGCACGCGGCGCGAGCTACATGCGCCCGGGGATCGAGGACGTCGTCTTCTGCTTTCTGCGCTTTCCCTCCGGTGCGGCGGCGCACATGCACCTCTCGTGGCTGGACCCCCACAAGGAGCGCCAGCTCACGATCGTCGGGTCCAAGAAGATGGCGACCTTCGACGACATGGACCACGAGCGCAAGGTCACGATCTACGACAAGGGGTTCGACCAGGCGGCCGAGTCCTACGGCGAATACATCACCCGGGCGGGGGACATCTACAGCCCCCGCATCTCCAACCGCGAGCCCCTGCGGATCGAGTGCGAGCACTTTCTCGACTGCATCCGCAATCAGGCGACGCCGCGCTCGGACGGGCACAGCGGGCTGCGCGTCGTCCGCGTGCTCGAGGCCCTGCAGGCGCGACTGGACACGGCGCATGCCGGCTGAGCGCGCGCCCGGCCTCGTCCTCGGCGAGGGTGTCGTCCTCCCGGACTCAGTCCGCATCGGCGCGCACGTCGTCATCCACGCGGGGACCGTCGTCGGCGAGGGGTGCGAGATCCAGGACGGCGCGGTGCTCGGCAAGCCGCCGAAGCTCGGCCGCCGCTCCACCGCGCCACGCGAGGCGCCACCGCCGCTCGTGCTCGGGGAGGGCGTCGCCGTCTGCTGTGGCGCCGTGGTCCTCGCCGGCGCGCGTGTCGCCGACGGCTGCATCATCGGCGACCAGACCTTCGTGCGCGAGCGCGCCGTCATCGGCGCGGGCACCGTCGTCGGCCGCGGGTCGGCGGTCGACAACGACGTGGTCATAGGGGAGCGCGTGCGCATCCAGACCAACGTCTACGTCACGGCCTACTCCCTGGTCGAGGACGACGTCTTCCTCGGGCCCTGCGCCATGACCACCAACGACGACACGATGGCCCGCCACGGCTCGGAGTACGTCCTGCGGGGAGCGACGCTGCGGCGTGCCTGCCGCATCGGCGGAGGCGCGGTGATCGTGCCCGGCGTGGAGGTGGGGGAGGAGGCCTTCGTCGCCGCGGGCGCGGTCGTGACGCGCGACGTGCCGCCGCGGGCCCGGGTGATGGGAGTCCCCGCCCGTGTGGCCGGCGAGGTCGGCGACGACGAGCTCGTCGAACGCTGGCGCTGAAGCTTTCCCTTCTTCCCGTCCCGGGCAGCCGGTAGCGTTCGCCGGACCGTGAGCGATCCGAACGAGCCCCAGAGCCCCCTGCCCCCGCCCTCCGACGAGCCGCCGCCCTCGAGCCCGTTTCCGGAGTCGTCGCTGACGGAGCACCCGGAGCCCGAGGCGCCCGTCGAACCCCGGGACGGCGGGCTGTGGGCCTCGCCGCCACCGCCGCCGCCCGGGCCGCCCGCACCGGCGCCTTCGGTCGGTGGATTGGCGAGCGGCGATCCGCTGGCCCCCTCGCCGCCGCCCCCGCCGCCCGCGTTCCCCGCTGCAACGCCGCCGGCGGACCCCTTGGGATACACGAGCACGCCCCCACCCGGCGCGCTCGGGCCTGCCTTCGGCTCCCCGCCGCCCGCCATGCCCGGCGGCTTCACCCCGGCAGCATCCAGCGCGGGCGCCCTCGTCCTCGCGGGGTGGTGGAGCCGCGTCGGTGCCACGCTGATCGACGGACTGATCATCAGCGCCATCGCCCTCGCGATCATGGCGCCGCTCGGCATCGGGATCTTCGCGGTCGACTCGAACGACACCGGGGGGATCTTCGCCCTGCTCGTCGGCTTCATCGTCGCGGTGTTCGTCTGGGCGGTGGTCGCGCTGGCCTACGCGCCGATCCTCATGGCGCGGACCAACGGGCAGACGTTCGGCCGCAAGGTCTGCGGCATCCGCGTCGTGCGGTCCGACGGGCAGCCGATCACGCTCGGCTTCGCGGCGCTGCGCGAGGTGGCGGTCAAGGCACTGCTGATCGGTGGTGTTGGCGGTTCGGTCACCTTTGGGTTCGCGAGCCTGCTCGACGTGCTCTGGCCGCTGTGGGACGACGAGAACCGTGCGCTGCACGACTTCGTGGTGAACACGCGCACCGTCGTGGCCTGAGCCTGAGCTGCGGCCGGGGCCGGCTTCCGCGCCCGGGCCGGCGGCTCAGCCGACCGCGGCGCCCGAGGCGAAGATGAGCGACTCGCGGCCGGGGCCCGTCCAGATGACCTGGTCGCGCCCGGGGCCGACGCCGATGAGTGCAATCGGGACGTCGAGGAAGTCGGAGACGTAGGCGAGATAGTCCCGCGCGTTCTGAGGCAGCTCGGACTCCTCGCGGCACTCGCCGATGTCCTCGTCCCATCCCGGGAGCGATTCGTACTCGCCCTCGACCTGGTGCAGCACGGACTGGTGATACGGGAACTCCGTGAAGCTCCGGTCGTTGCCGCGGTAGGCGGTGCAGACGCAGATCGAGCCGAGGCCGGATAGGACGTCGAGCTTGGTGATCGCGAGGTGGGTCAGCGAGTTGATGCGCACCGCGTAGCGCAGGCCGACAAGGTCGAGCCAGCCCACCCGGCGCGCGCGACCCGTTGTCGTCCCGTACTCGCCGCCGGCCTCGCGGATGGTGTCGCCGAGCTCGTCGTGCAGCTCGGTGGGGAACGGCCCGGCGCCCACGCGCGTGGTGTAGGCCTTGGCGATGCCCCAGACCTCGTCGATGTCGCGCGGCCCGGCGCCCGTTCCCGTGCAGGCGGCGCCCGCCACGGGATTCGAGCTGGTGACGAAGGGATACGTGCCGTGGTCGATGTCGAGCAGCGTGCCCTGAGCGCCCTCGAAGAGGACGGCCCGGCGGTTGTCCAACGCGTCCCAGACGAGCTTCGGGGTGTCGGCGATGTACTGCTCGAGGCCGTGGCCGAAGCTCAGGTAGTCCTCCGTCATGCGCTGGAGGTCGAGCTGTGGGTCCTTGGCGAACGGGCGCAGAGAGAGGCGCTTGGGCTCCATCGCCGCGACGATCTTCTTCTTGAGTATGCGCTCGTCGAGGAGGTCCTGCACGCGGATGCCCAGCCGCGACGCCTTGTCGGCGTAACAGGGGCCGATGCCGCGGCGTGTGGTGCCGATCTGCTGCTTGCCGAGCCGGGTCTCGCCCGCCGTGTCGAGCAGCAGGTGGTAGGGCATGATCAGGTGGGCGTTCGCGCTGAGGCGCAGGCCCGACAGGTCGACCCCGCGCGCCTTGAGCCCGTCGATCTCCTCGGTGAGCACGCGGGGGTCGACCACGACGCCATTGCCGATCGCGCACTTCTTGCCCGGGTAGAGGATCCCTGACGGGATCAGGTGAAACTTCCAGACGACGTCCCCGCGCACGATCGTGTGCCCGGCGTTGTTGCCGCCCTGGAAGCGGATGACGAGGTCGGCCTGCTCGGCCAGGAGGTCCGTGACCTTGCCCTTGCCCTCGTCGCCCCACTGGGCGCCCACGATCACGATGCCAGGCATGAGAGGTTCCGGAGTCTAGGCCGCGGCTCAGCCGGCCCGCCGGGCCGGCGGCTCGCCGTAGCGGACCGCCCCCGTCTCCCACGGCGGCGAAGGGGTGACGACCGGCTCGGGCACCTCGTGCTCGAGGCGTCGGTCGCCGCCGAACAGCGGCAGCTTGAGGTCGCCGCACATCTCCACGAGGCGCGACACCGTCCGGTCGCCGATCTGCTCCTGAAGGGCGTCGTGGCCCAGGTTCGTGGTGATGACGACCGCTCGCTGCTCCTCGTAGCGGGCGTTGACGATCGTGTAGAGCTGCTCGAGCACCCACGGGTTCGATCGCTCCGCGCCCACGTCGTCGACGTGCAGCAGGTCGACGGCGGTGAGCGAGTCGATGAGGTCGAGATAGGCCATCTCGGCGCCGTCGTCGAAGGTCTTGCGCAGCTCGGAGAGCAGGCGGGGCAGCGAGTAGATGGCCACGGAGCGCCCGCGCTCGAGCGCCGAGCGGGAGACGAGCATCGCCAGCGTCGTCTTCCCCGTTCCCACGTCGCCTTCGAGCCACAGGCCTTGGCCGCGGTCCAGGTTCGCGTCGAGATCATCGACATAGCGGCGTACCGCACTGACCACGCGCGGGTCGATCTGGGTCACGGGAGGCCGGTCGAAGGACACGCCCGCGTAGCGCCGCGGAATGACGGCCGACAGCTTCCGGGCCTTGGCCGCCGCGATGCGCTGCGGTCGGCAGCGGCACGTCGAGGCCGCGCGCGTGGCGTCGTCAACGACGAAGCCGGAGCCGTCGCACTCGTCGAATGGACACGAGGCACCGCTGAAGCGCGGCGCCTTCAAGCCGCGTACCGCTCGGGATCGCGCACGCCCTGCACGAAGCGCGGATATTCGTGCTGGAAGACCAGCGAGACGTTGCCGAGGCCGCCGTTGCGGTGCTTGGCGATGATCAGCTCCGCCTCGCCCTGGTGCTCGGACTCGTCGTCGTAGTACTCCTCGCGGTAGATGAACATCACGAGGTCGGCGTCCTGCTCGATCTGGCCGGAGGACCGCAGGTCGGACAGCATCGGGCGCTTGTCGTGGCGCTGCTCGACCGCGCGGCTGAGCTGCGAGAGCGCGAGCACTGGCACCTGCAGCTCGCGGGCGAGGGTCTTCAGGCCTTTCGAGATCTCGCCGATCTGCTCGACCACGCTGTCCGAGCGCGAGTCCGAGCGCATCAGCTGGAGGTAGTCGACCACGATCAGGCCGAGATCGCCGTCGATCTGTCCGGCGAGCCGCCGCGCCTTCGCGCGGATGTCGAGCACGGAAAGGTCGCTCGAGTCGTCGACCCAGAGGGGCGCGGTGTTGAGCGACTTCAGCGCCGACGTGACGCGCGGCCAGGACACCTTGCCCCGCCGCAGGTCGTTGCCCTTGATCGAGCCCTGCGACGCGATGAAGCGTTGCGCTAGCTCCGACTCACCCATCTCCAGGCTGAAGATCACCGTCGGCCGGTTGTGACGGACGGACGCATTCTCCGCAAAGTTGGTCGCCAATGCGGATTTTCCCATGGACGGTCTTGCCGCCAGGATGATCAGGTTGCCCGGCTGGAAGCCGCCCGTGATGGTGTCGAGGTCCTCGAAGCCGGAGGGGGTGCCGGTGATGGACTGGCCGGCCTCGGCGAGGCGCATCAGCTTGTCGATCTCGACGTTGAGGACCTCGTCGACCTTGCGGAAGTCCTTGCGGCGGTCGTCGTGGCCGACCTCGAGAATCGCGCGCTCGGCATGGTCGATCAGCTCGTGCGGCGGGTGGCCGCTCTGGAAGACCTCCTGCTGGATCGAGTATGTGGCAGTGAGCAGCCGGCGGACCTGCGCTGTCTCCTTGACGATCTTGCCGTACTGCCGGGCGTTGCCCACGACGGGCGGGGCGGCGGCGAGCGCCTCGACGGCGGCGGCGCCGCCGGCGGCTTCGAGCTGGTTGTCCGACTTGAGCTTCTCCGTGACGGTGAGGCGGTCGACGGGGTCGCCCTGCTCGTAGAGCGCGAGCATGGCCGCGTACACCGCGCCGTGGCTCGGCCGGTAGAAATCCTCCGGGCGGAGGCCGACTTCGATCGTGAGCGAGTAGAGCGTCTGGTCGGAGAGCAGCACCGCGCCGAGCACCGACTGCTCGGCCTCCAGGCTCTGCGGCGGCAGTGCCGCTCCCGTCGGGGCGCCGTCGTGGCGGCCGTTGGGCCGGGTCTGCTCGGGGATGCTCATCGACACCCGAGAATAGGTCTGCGTCGGACGGGGTGAACGGCATCCTGCGCCGTTCATCCCGCTCTCAGCGCCCAATTGTCACGAACGCCGCAGGTTCGTCACAGAGGCCGCGGGATTTCAACTGAACCCGCGGCCGCGGGAGCTACTTCTGCTCGACCACCATGGTCTTGATGGACGCGGTGACGCCGTCGGACACCTCGACGTCGACCATGTGGGTGCCGACCGTCTTGATCGGCTCGTCGAGCTGCACCTTGCGCTTGTCGATCGTGATGCCGCGCGCCTCCTTGATGGCGTCGGCGATGTCCTGGGAGGTGATCGACCCGAACAGGCGGCCGTCGTCGCCGGCCTTCTGCGTGATCGTGAGCACGGTCTTGCCGAGCACGGCGGCGGACTCCTGGGCCTTGCTGCGCGCCTCGGCCACGGCCTTCTCGGCGGCTACCTGCCGCTGCTGCGCCGCGGCGACCGCGCCTTTGGTGGCCGGCTCGGCGAGCCGGCGCGGCACCAGGAAGTTGCGCAGGTAGCCCTTGGAGACCTCGACGACCGCTCCGCGCGAGCCGAGCGTCTCCACGTCCTGCAGGAGGATGGCGGTGGGCATCGGGTGCGCCTACCGGTCCCGGTCGTCGCGGTCGCGCCGGCCACCACGGCCCTCGCGCTCGCCGCCCGCCGACTCGGAGACGTAGGGAAGCAGCGCCAGCTCACGCGCCCGCTTGACAGCGGTGGCGATCTGGTTCTGATGGCGGCGGCAGGCGCCCGAGATGCGGCGCGAGCGGATCTTGCCGCGGTCGGAGATGAACTTGCGGAGCGTGGTGACGTCCTTGTAGTCCACCTGCTCGATCTTGTCGCGGCAGTACGGGCACGGCTTGCGCCGTCCGGGGGAACCGCCCCTCTTCTCAGTACGCCGGCGGGTGGGCCGGCTGCGCTGCTTGGCCAAAACGGAGTCCTCTGGAGTCGAAATGTGGGAGCTGCCGCCCCCTACCTACGCCCCCGCCAGGCCTTCGCTGGCGGCGAGCGGCGCCGGTGGGCGCCCGAGCCGGGCAGTGTAGCGACGGTCGTCCGCCCCGGCTGCTACGAGCGACCGGGGCGGAGACCCTGCGGGCTTCGGCTAGAACGGGATGTCGTCGTCGGCCGGGGCGCTCGCGTGCCCGGCGGCGACCGGCGTGGGCGCGGGAGAGGAGAAGTCGGCCGTGTTCACCGGGACGTCGGTGCGCGGGGCGAACCCGCCGCCCTGACCGCCGCCGCCGTTCTCGTCGCGGCCGCCGAGGAACTGCACCGCGTCGGCGATGATCTCGACCGCCTGGCGCTGGTTGCCCTCCTTGTCGGTGAACTCGCGCCAGTCGAGCCGGCCGTCGACGGCGACGGGGCGGCCCTTGCTTAGAAAGCGCGAGCAGTTTTCGCCCTGGGCACCGAAGACGGTGACGTTGAAGAAGTTCGGCTTCTCCTCCCACTGGCCCGTCTCGTTGTTCTTGCGGCGCCCGTTGCACGCGACGCGCAGTGAGCAGACGGCGAGGCCGCTGTTGGTGGTTCGCAGATCCGGGTCGGAGGTGAGGTTCCCGGTGAGGATCACACGGTTGATGTTGGTGGCGGCCACGAAGGGCTCCTTTCACGTGCAGAGGTCAGACGAAAGCTTGGCGGCAACTGTACGTCCGGGGGGCGTCGGATTCCCCCCTACGTCGCTCTTTGGCACATTCTTCTGACAGTGCCGTCACGAAGTCGTCGCAGTTGACGATGGTTCGGACACGAAGCATGCTGCCGAGGGCGGCGGCATGCACGATGTCTTGCAACGAAGGCGCCCGCGGGGGGCGGGGATCAGTCCTCGTCGGGAGAGTCGCCGCCCGCCGAGGGCGAGCCGGTGACGGCCGCGGCCAGGTCCGGCACGTCGGGCGTGCCATGGCGCAGCTTGATCACGCGGTGGCGGGAGACGCCATCCGTGATCTTCAGTGTGTGGCGGAGCGCGTCGAGAGCCGCGGGCGTCGCGTGGAACTGGATCAGGTGGTAGTCCTGGTCGCCCCGCTTGCGGATCTCATAGGCCGTGGGACGCACGCCCCAGTCGTGCCGGTCGATGATCTCGCCGCCGTTGGAGGCGATGAGCTCCGCCGCGTCGTGGAGGATCTTCTCGCGCCGATCGTCCTCCACGGACGGGTCGAGCATGAGGATGAGGTCGTAGACGAGGGGCGCGGGGACCATGCGGCGGGAAAGGCTAGCAGGGGCCTCCCCGCGTACCGGGGGGCGAATATGCGGCCGCCGCGCCCTAGGAGGGACATGGACGCCTCGCTGCTCGCTCGCATCCGCTGGGGAAACGTCGCCCTCGTCGCCGCGCTGCTCGTGCTCGGTGTGACCGCCGCCGGCGGGACCGGGATCGGGGCGCCTCCCCCGCCGCTTCCGCCCGACACCGCCGTCCCCCTGCGGGCGCCTGCCCCGCCGTCTCCAAGTCCCGCGGATCCGATTGCGGCCCCCGCCGCCGTACCGCCCGCGCGCCGAACTCCGCCCACGCAGCCTCGGCATCGTGCCCGCAGGCCGCCGCGCCCGGTGCGGCCGAGCCGGCGAGCACGGCGCCCGCGGGCGCACACCCGCGCGCCACGTCCCGCGCCCGCCGCCCCAACGCCACGCTCCGCCGCCCCACCACCAGGTGCGATCCCCGCCGAACCGGCTGCGGAGTTCGGCTTCGAGCGCCCGTGAGCGCTACTCGGAGCCCATGCCGCGGGCCTTGCGGCGGATGTCGGCGATCTGGTCGTCGACCCAGTCGCCAGGGTCTCGCGAGGTCACCGTCGCCACGAGCCCCTCGTGGCGCCTGCGCCGTTCCTCCATCCCCATGGTCAGCGCCCGGTGGATGGAGTCGGCGAGCTCCTGGACGTCGAACGGGTTCACCGACAGGGAGAACTCCGCGAGCTCCTCGTGGGCGCCCGTGTTCTCGCTGAGGATGGACACGCCGGCCCGTTCGTTGACGAGCGGTGCCTCTTTGGCCACGAGGTTCATGCCGTCGAACATGGCGTTGACCATGATCACGTCGTAGTGCTTGTAGGACGCGACCGCCTCCTCGAGGTCGTCGCGCAGCTTGAGCTCGATCGGCATCCAGTCCGGCGTCCCGTGGCGGTGGTTGACCACGGCCACGAGCGCCTCGATGCGCTCGAGGTACTCCGCGTATTCGGGCACGTCCGTTCGCGACGGCATGAGCTGTGCGGTGAATGAGATGCGCTCGGAGAACTCGGGGTGCTGCTCGAGGAAGATGTCGAAGGCGGTGAAGCCACGCAGCACGTTCTTCGACAGGTCGGCGCGGTCGACGCGCAGAATGGAGAACTCGCGCCGCCGGCGCAGGAGCCGCTCCTCGAACTCCGCCACGCGCTCGCGCGCCGCGAGCGCCTGCGTGGCCCGCCAGTCGATCGGGAGCGGGTACGCGCGAACCCAGACCTCGCGCCCCTCGTGGTGCACCACGCCGCGCTTGAGGTCGACCTCGAGCCCAAGCAGGTCGACGCAGCACTGCAGAAAGTTGCGCCGGTATGACTTCGTGTGGAAGCCGATGATGTCGTTGGCGAGCATCCCGCAGAAGATCTCGCCGCGCATCTTCGCCGGCAGCACCTTCCACGCGTCCGACTGCGTCCAGGGGATGTGGACGAAGTGGTGCAGGAAGGCATCCGGGCGCGCGCGGCGGATCATGCCCGGCAGCGTGTACAGGTGGTAGTCGTGCACCATCACGACGGGCTCCTCGACACCCTCGATCTCCTCGAGGACCGCGGCCGCGAGGTCCATGTTGACGGCGTTGTAGCCGTGCTCGAAGGCGTCGACCTCGTTCTTGCGGATGTCCGGCGCGTTGCTCTGGTCCCAGAGGTAGTGCTGGATGAACCACAGCATCGGGTTCGCGACGATGTTGTAGAAGCGGTCGTAGGCGTCGGGGTCCGACGACACGAGGCGGATCTGGTAGGTGCCGCCGTCGGGCGACTCGACCTCGAAGGCGCGGCCGCCACGCTCGCGGGCGACCTCCGCGTCGCCGTCGGTCATCGCCGACGCCACCCACGTCGCGTCGCGGTGGGAGGCCAGGCCCGTCAGGGCCGTCACGAGGCCGCCGGTCCCGCGCTTGACCGAGCCGTCGTCCTGGAAGGTCACGGGTCCCCGGTTGGAGACGAGGACCAGAGGGGCGCCGTCGGGCACTACGGCTGGTCCTCGAGCACCAGCGGGCGGGAGCCGAGGGTGACCTCGGCGCTGCGCTTCTCGCCGTCGCGGTAGTACTCGATCGTGACCTTTTCGCGCGGGCCGAAGCGGGAGATCGCGTCCGCCAGGTCGTTGGAGTCCTCGATCACCCGGTCCTCGATGCGCGTCACGATGTCGCCGCCGATACGCACGCGCGACGCCTGGAACTCGCGCGCGCGCTCGCTGCCGCCGCGCAGGCCGGCCTCGGCGGCCGGCGCCCCGGGCGTCACCTCCTGCAGCCAGGCCCCGCGCTCCACCGGCAGGTCGAAGCGGCGCGCGAGTTGGGGGTAGACGGCTTGCGAGGCTACGCCGAGGTAGGCGTAGTCGGCGCGCCCGTTCTCGCGCAGCATGTCGAGCGAGCGCTTGACCATGTCGATGGGAACCGCGAAGCCGACGCCCTCGCCGCCGCCCGACGTGCTCTTGATCTGCTGGTTGACGCCGATCACGCGCCCCTGTGCGTCCACGAGCGGGCCACCGGAGTTGCCCGGGTTGATCGCGGCGTCCGTCTGGACGGCGCCCGAGATGCGGAAGTTGGTGAGGGATTCGATGTCGCGGTCGACGGCGGAGACGACGCCGACCGAGAGCGACTGATCCTCGCCGAAGGGCGACCCCATGGCCGCGACGGGGCTGCCGACCTTGACGTCCTCCGACTCGCCGAGCGGAAGCGGGTTGAGCTCGAGCCCCTTCGGGTCGATCTTCAACAGGGCGATGTCTGCGTTGGGGTCGTCGCCGACGATCCGCGCCTCCACCCGGTTGCCGTCGGCGAACTGGACGTAGACCTGGCGGGCGCGCTTGACGTCGTTTCCCTCGCCCGTGGTGACGACGTGCGCGTTGGTGGCGATTTCGCCGTCCCCGTTGAGGACGAAGCCCGACCCGAGCCCCGAGTCGCCGCGATCGCCCCCGCCGCCGCCCTGCAGCAGCGACCCGAGGCCGCCCGAGCCGAAGACGGAGAAGACGGTGACCACGCCCGGCGCCTCGCGCTCGTAGATCTCGCGCGGGTCGAAGCCGCCCTCGATGCCCTCGACGACCTCCACACGCGTGGTCGTCGTGCGCTGGACGTCCGTGGCGCCGTCGCCATCGCCGGAGCCCGAGCCGCCGTCGCCGCCCGTGCCGCAGCCGGCGAGCACGGTCGCTACCAGGGCAGCGAGCATCGCGCGCGCGGTCATGCCGGGAGCACCAGCGTGAAAGTCGTCATCCGAGCGGTCGAGCGCGCGTCGAGGCGGCCGCGCATGCGCCCGGCCAGCTCGGATGCGATGGCCAGGCCGAGGCCGGCGCCCTGGGCGTCGTCGTTGGAGGTGAAGAAGGGTTCGAAGATGTGCGGCATGATGTCTCGCTTGATGCCCTGGCCCGTGTCGGCCACCGCGATGTGCGCCTCGCCGTTCTCGCGGCCGGTGGTCACCGTGATGGGCGTGCCCAGCGGCGTGTGGACGAGCGCGTTGTCGATGAGGATACGGAGCACCTGGGCTACCCGTTCAGGGTCGCATTCGACCTCGACCGTCGAAGGGGGCTCACGGATGTCCACCGCCGAGCCGTGCCGCTGCAGCGCCGGGGTGAACTCACGCGTGACCTCCCGGGCCAGCGCGGCCAGGTCCGTCGTCTCGGGCCGCAGCTCGAGCGCGCCCGATTCGAGGCGGCTGAGGTCGAGCAGCTCGAGCGTGAGCTTGCCCAGCCGGTCGACCTGCCCGCGCAGCTGCTTGATGAATTGGTTGCGCGTCTCCTCGTCGAGGTCCTCGTCGTCGAGCAGCTCGAGAAAGCCGCCGAGCGAGAAGATCGGCGTGCGCAGCTCGTGCGACGCGGTGGCGATGAACTGCTCGCGCGCGGTCTGTAGGCGCGCCAGCTGGCGCTGCATGTCGTCGAAGGACTCGGCCAGGCGGCCGAGCTCGTCGTCGCGCTCCGCGCGGATCGGCGAGGAGAAGTCTCCTGCCGCGACCTTGCGAGCGGCCTTCTCCAGCCGGCGTACGCGTCCCGCCAGGGCGCGCGCCACGAAGTAGCCCGCCGCCACCGCCGCGAGCAGGGCGAGCAGCCCGAACAGGATGAGCCGGCCACGGATGAAGGCGACGTTCTCGTTGACGTCCTCGAGGCCGTCGGAGAAGACGAGCACCTTTGCGACGTCGCCCTCGACGCGCAGCGGGAGCGCGATCGACGCGATGCGCCCGCTCGCCGTCGGCTCGGTCCCCCGCGCGGCGCGGCCGGTGAGCGCCGCTTCCTGCGCCACCACGGGCGGCGTGGCCTCCTTGTCGTCGGCGTCTCGTGCGGAGTCGGCGGCCAGGCTGAGCGTCCGACCCTGCGTGCCCGTGGAGAGGTCGAAGAGCCTGACCCGGACGCCGGAGCGGTCGGCGGCGACCTGCGCGATGCGGCTGTTGGTCGCCCCCTCGCTCAGCCGCCGCTGCGCGTCGGCGGCGGGTCCCGCGGCCTCCTCGGCCAGCGAGGAGACCTTCTGCTCGCGCAGCGCCCCCTCGAGCTGAGGAACGACGGAGAGATAGATGGCGAGGATCGCGCCGAGGACGATCAGGCCGAAGATCAGGGCCAGCCGGTTGCGCAGGGAGCGCAGGCCCACGTGGTTACTCGACGTCGCGGAAGCGGTAGCCCACGCCGCGCGAGGTGAACAGGTACTCGGGCTCCTTCGCGTCGCGCTCGAGCTTCTCGCGGAGGTGGCGGATGTGGACGTCGATCGTTCGGGGGTCGCGGTAGGCGGAGTCCCCCCAGACGCGCGTGAGCAGCATGTCGCGCGTGAACACGCGGCCGGGACTGCGGGCGAGCGCGAGCAGGATCTCGAACTCGACGAAGGTGACGGCCACGGACCCGCCGCGCACGTCGACGGTCCGCTTCGCCGGGTCGATGCGCAGGTCGAGGACCGCGATCGGCTCCTCGTCGGCCGGATCCGTCCGAGCCAGCGCCGAGCGTCGCAGGACGGCCTTGACCCGGGAGCGGAACTCGCGCAGCGAGAAGGGCTTGGTGATGTAGTCGTCGGCCCCGAGCTCGAGCCCGAAGACCTTGTCGGTCTCCTCGGCCTTGGCGGTGAGCATGATGATCGGGACGTCGGAGCGCGACCGCAGCCGCCGGCACACCTCCAGGCCGTCCATCCGCGGCATCATGAGGTCGAGCACGACGAGGTCGAAGGGTCCCTCGGCGAAGCGCTCGAGGGCCTCGCGGCCGTCCGACGCGGCGACGACCTCGTAGCCGTCGCGCTGCAGCGGGAACGAGAGCAGCGTCTGGATGGGCTGCTCATCGTCGACCAGGAGGATCCGCGGGGGCCGGTCGGGCACCCCATGAAGGGTAGGCGAGCCGCGGCGCGTCATCATCCGGCGGGCATGCTCGACCACCGCGTCTATCGGGCCGCCTTCGTGCCCGCGCTGGTCGCCCTGTTCGTGGGCGCGTTCTCGCTCGGCGATCGGCCCGCCCCGCGCACCACGCGCGTGGCCCCGGACGCCTTCGACGCGGCGCGGGCGTTCGGCGCGTCGGCGGCCGCGCCGGAGGACTCGCTGCGCCGCCTCGCCGCGGACTTCCCGCTGCGCCGCCCCGGCGATGCGGGGGACCTGGGCGTCGCCGAGCGGGTGGCCCGCGGGTTCGAGGCATCCGAGTTCGTGGAGGCCGGAGAGGTCGAGCGCTTCACGATCGGAGGCGAGTCGGCGACGGGTCGCGGCGAGCTGCGCGTCGTCCTGGCCGAGCGGGAGGGCGTTTCGCCCCGCCGCGTCGTCGTGATCGCCCACCGTGACGCGCCGGGCCCGGGGCGCGATGCGGACCTCTCGGGCACGGCGATGCTCGTCGAGCTCGCACGCGTCTTCGCCGACCGCGACAACACGCGCACGCTCGTGCTCGCGTCGGTCTCGGGCGGCTCGGGCGGCTTCTCCGGCGCCCGCGCCGTCGCGGAGCGCCTGGGGCAAGCCGACGCCGTGCTCGTGCTGGGCGACCTGGCGTCGCGCCGGGTCCGGCGCCCGTGGGTCGTGCCGTGGTCGGCCGCGGGCGCGCCCGCACCCCACGGCGTGCGGCGGACGGTGGAGGCGGCGCTGGCCGCCGAGACGGGCGCGCGGCCGGGGAGTTCTCGCGCGATCTCCCAATGGGCGCGCCGCGCCGTTCCCGTCACCACCTCGGAGCAGGGCGTGGTCAACGCGGCGGGGTTGCCCGCCGTCCTCGTGTCCGCCACGGGTGAGCTCGGGGCGCGGCCCGGGGAGCCGCTCAGCCAGTCGCGCTTCGCGAGCTTCGGCCGCGGGGTGCTGCGCGCTGTGATCGCATTCGACCTGGCCGGCGTCCGCACCGCCGCCGACGGTGCCACCCTGGCGCCGCCCGAGACGGCCGAACCCGAGCCTGACGGGATCGTGACCGCGGGGAAGTTGTTCCCGGAGTGGGCGCTGCGGCTGCTCGTGCTCGCAATCCTGCTCCCGGCGCTGCTCGCGTCCGTGGACGCCTTCTTCCGCGTGCGCCGGCGCCGCCAGCCCGGTGCCCGCTGGCTGGGCTGGGCGGCAGCGTGGGCACTGCCGTTCCTGCTCGCGTGGTGCTGGCTGCGGCTGCTCGACCTCACGGGGGCCGTGGCCGCACTTGGAGTGGCGGCGCCGCCCGCCGCAGTCCTCTTCGACGCCGCGGCGGCAGCGGCACTCGGCTCCGCCGTGCTCCTGGTGATCGCCGGGCAGGTCCTCCTACGACCCTTTCTCGTCCGCCGGCTCGCCCTCGGAGACGTCCCTGGAGCGGGGGGTGCCGCCGCAGCGGCGGGGTTGTTGCTGAGCCTCCTCACCCTCGTCGTCTGGGTGCACAATCCCTACGCTGCCTCCGTGCTGCTTCCGGCGGTCCACCTCTGGCTCCTGGCCGGCGCGCCGGAGTCCCGGGTGCGCGGCTGGGCGGCCGTTGCGGCGGTCGGCGCCGGCTTCGTGCTGCCCGCCCTCGTGCTGCTCACCTTCATCCGCGCGCTCTCGCTCGACCCGGCGGAGCTCGGCCGGCTGCTGTTCGACCTGCTCGCCGGCGGCGAGGCGGGGATCCGCGACGCCCTCGCGCTGTCGCTGTTCGCGGGTGGCGCGTGCGCCGTCACCTCGCTGCTGCGCGGCCGCGAGCGCACGCGACGCGACGCGCCTCTCCCGCCGCCCCCGCGCACCCGCGGGCCCGCGTCCTACGCCGGTCCGGGCAGCCTCGGCGGCACCGAGTCCGCGCTGCGCCGGTGACGGCAGCGCCGGCGCCGCGCATGGAGAGCCGCGGCGGGTTCCGCCGGGCACTGCGCGGGCTCTCGTCCATCCTGATCGTCGCGGGCACCCTGCTGATCGCCGACGCCGGTATCACGCTCCTGTGGCAGGAGCCGGTGTCGGCGCTCTATTCGACCCTCCAGCAGGACCGCCTGGGGAACGAGCTCACCGAGCTGTGGGACGAGCCGACGCGGTTGGAGAGTCGCGCGCTCGCGGCGCTCGACGATGACCAGAGCCGCCTTGCTTTCCAGGCGCGCGCGCTACGGCGGCGGGCCAAGCGCGGGCAGCCGATCGGGCGCATCCGCATGAAGCGCCTCGGCACCTCTCAGGTCATCGTGCGGGGAACGGACGGCAAGAGCCTGCGCAGCGGGCCCGGCCACTTCCCCTCGACGCCCCTGCCGGGGGCGCCCGGCACGACGGCCATTGCCGGCCATCGCACGACCTACGGCGCACCCTTCCGCGACGTCGACAAGCTGCGCAGGGGCGACGAGATCGAGGTCGAGATGCCCTACGGCGTCTTCACCTACGAGGTCGAGAAGACGCGGATCGTCGCCCCCACGGCGGTCGAGGTGACCCGCCGGGTCGGCTACGACCGGCTCGTCCTGACCGCCTGCCATCCGCTCTACAGCGCCGCCCGGCGCATTGTCGTGTTCGCCCGCCAGGTGCGCGAGCGTCCGGGCGGGGGGTTGATCTGATTACGAGAAACTCATACATGAGCCGACTCGGTTGAGGAAGCCGGCCCGTGTGCCGATAGCGGATCACAGTGGTTCGCAAGTTTCTCGAGGGTGACATGGCGGTCACTCGTAAAGGACGGTCGATCAAGGAATGAGCAACGTGACGTTGATTCGTGCGCGCGTCGAGCAGGCGGGCTACCAGGTGAACGCGGCTGCCGTGGCGGCGGCCATCATCGAGCGGCTCCTCGCCGGCTCGCTACTGGCCGACGAAGTCCAGAGGTAGGACGTCCCGGGCCTCAGCCCGGGGCGAAGTGCTCGAAGCCGCGCCAGTGGTCGGCTGCGGCGCCGAGGTCGAGCCCTGGCGGCCCCGCCTCGACCCAGCCGATCCAGGTGACAGGGAGATCCTCTCCCGCCCCGGGCGGCAGGCATGCGAGCAGCTCGTAGTCCTCCCCGCCCGTCGCCGCCAGTTGCGAGGGCTCCAGGCCGATTTGGGCCGCCACCTCCGCAACCCCCGCGGCAAGCGGCAGCCGCTCCGGGTCGATGACGAGGCGGACGCCGCTGCAGCGGGCGACATGGGCGGCGTCGGTGGCCAGGCCATCGGAGAGGTCGATGAGCGCACGCGCGCCCGCGGCGGCCAGTTCGCGGCCCGCCTCGAGCCGCGGAAGCGGGCGCAGGTGGCGCCGCACGAGGTCATCGGGCCCGGTGGCGCGTCCCTCGAGCACGGCGCGCCCGGCCGCCGAAGCCCCGAGCGCACCCGTCACCGCGATCCGGTCGCCGGCCCTCGCGCCGTCACGGCCGACCGGAGCGTGCTCGTCCTCCGCCCAGCCCACCACCGTCACCGCCACGCTGAGCACGGGGCCCGCGGCCAGGTCGCCGCCCGCGATGGTGGTGCCGGTCCGGGCGGCGAGCGCCTCCGCCCCCCGGTGCAGCTCGAGCAGCCCCTCGTCGTCCATTCCGGGAGGCACGACGACCGCCAGGTAGGCCTCACCCGCCTCGACGCCCATGGCCGCGAGGTCCGACAGGGCCCCGGCCATCGCGCGCCACCCGACGTCGGAGGGGCTCGCGGCGCCGAGACGGAAATGGGTGCCGTCGACCATCACGTCGACGGAGGTGACCGCCGCGCCGGCGCCGGCGGTGCGCACCACGGCGCAGTCGTCGCCGATCCAGCGGGACACGCGGCTGCCCGCGCGCAGCCCGAGGGCCGCGGTCAGCGACTCGATCCGGGCGAGCTCGCTCAGCCGTCGTCGCCGGGCGCGCCGGTGCCGCCGCCCTGGCCGGGCGCCTGCTGCGGCGGCGACTCATAGAGGTTGGGGTCGAACTCGCCGCTCCCGCCCCCGCCCCCGCCGTTGCCGGGCTTGGTCACCGTCCCCCCGCCGTCGGGGTTGGGCGGAGCGGTCGGCGCCACTGGAGCCACGCCGCCGGTGCTTGGGGTCCCGGTCCCGTACCCGTACCCGTTGTCGTAGCCACCCGACCCGGTCTTCGCCTGGCCTGACGCGTACCTGCCGAAGAAGCGGGTGAAGACGGCGGGTTCCTCGGGCTCGGGGAACTCCGAGCACGAGCCGCCCTTGGCCTGCTTCATGTAGTCGCCCCAGATCTCCGCGGGGAAGGTGCCGCCGGCGACGGGCCCGCCGAAGTATTCCGAGCTCATGTAGATCTGCGCCTTCGGGTAGCCGACCCAGACGGCGGTGGCGAGCTTGGGGGTGTAGCCGACGAACCACGCGTCCGACGACTTGTCGGTGGTGCCGGTCTTGCCGGCCGAGGGGCAGCCGATCTGCGACTTCGTGCCCGTCCCACCCTTGACGTTCATCTCGAGGATCCGGGTCACCTCCGCGGCGATGCCGTCGGAGAAGACGCGCTCACCCTTCGGGCGCAGGCGCCGGGGGAGATCGTTGCTCTCGAGGACCTTGCCGTCGCGGCGGCGGATCTTCGTGATAGCGATCGGACGGTGCTTGACGCCGCCTGAGGCGAGCGTCGCGTAGGCGTTGGCCATCTCGAGCGGGGAAACCCCGATCGTCAGGCCGCCGAGCGTCTCCGCCGGGTAGCCGTCGAGCTTGGTCGTGATGCCCATCTCGTAGGCGGTCTGCTTGATCTCCTGCGGGCCGACGTCGAGCGCGAGCTGCGTGTAGACGGTGTTGTCGGACTGCAGGGTCGCCTGGGTGAGCGACATCGATCCGCTGTAGGTGCCGCCGTACGTCTTGACGTCGATGATGCCCCACTGGGGATCCGTGAACTTCAGCGGCTTGGAGACGTAGCGCGTGGCGTCCGGGTCGATTCCCCGCTTGAGGGCGGCGACCAGCGCCATCGTCTTGAACGCCGACCCGGGCTGGCGGCGGCCCTGGGCGGCCAGGTTGTACTTGGCCTCGGAGTAGTTGGCCGAGGACGCCATCGCGAGGATCTCGCCGTTGTCGGGGTCGATCGTCACGATCGCCGACGACGGGCCGACGCCGCCGAGTCGCCCGGCGATCGCCGCGCGCGCGGCCTGCTGCTTGTCGAGGTCGATCGTCGTGTAGACGCGCAGTCCGCCGCGCCGGACCTCGGCGGCCCCCAGCGTCGTGAACAGCTGGTCCTGCACGTAGTCGAAGAAGAACTTCTCGCGCCGCGCCTGGAAGTACGTCGACGGGTTGAGGTCGAGGTCGCGGCCGATCGCCTTCCGCAGCTGCTCCGCGCTGATGTAGCGCTCCGCAGCCATCTTCGTCAGCACCTCGTTGCGGCGGGCGATCGCCTTTTCCGGGCTGCGGACGGGCGAGTAGGAGTCGGGCGCCTGCGGGAGGCCGGCGAGCAGTGCCGCCTCGTGCAGCTCGAGCTGGTCCAGGCGCTTGTCGAAGTACATCTTCGCGGCGGCCCATGCCCCGATCGCCGACTGGCCGCCGACCGTGCCGTAGGGGACGGCGTTGAGGTACGTGTTGAGGATCCACTGCTTGCCGCGCGTGCCCGAGTGCGCGTTCTCGAGCTCCTCGGCGAGCTTGGCCTCCTTGATCTTGCGCGAGTAGGTGCGCTCGCGCGTGATGTAGAGGTTGCGGACGAGCTGCATCGTGATCGTGGAGCCGCCCTGGACCGTCTCCCGCGAGGAGAGGTTCTTGACGGCGGCGCGGATCACGCCCTGATAGTCGATGCCCTTGTGCTCGTAGAAGCGCTGGTCCTCGATGGCGACCGTCGCCTGCTTGAGGATCTCCGGGATCTCCGTGGAGAGGACGGGCTTGCGCAGCTCGTTGTTCTGGATGACGCCGAGGCGCTGCCCGTCACGCGCGAAGACCTCGGTGAAGGAGCCCGCGTCGCGCGGCTTGAGCGACGACAGCGGCGGCGCCGAGGCGGCGATTGAGACTACGTAGCCGACGGCGGAGAGGCCGGCGAGGACGGCCATCGCCACGAGGACGCCCACGGCGAGGAGGCCCTTGTTGCGGGCGTGGCCGCGGCCGCGGCGGCGACGGTTGCGCTGGGAAGTTGTCATGACGGCGGACGCAGCGTGTATTCAAGGTGACGCGAACGGCCCATTCTAGTTCGATTCGGCACCCCCGTCCCCTGCTTGGCGCAGCAGCCCTTCCGTGCGCAGCCGCGCAACGCAGCGGCCCCGCAGCTCCCCCTCCGTGGCCAGCTTGCTCGCGGGGGCCACGGGGTCTCCGCCGACGGTCAGCCGGGTTCCCCAGGGCGTCGCCTCGGCGACCGTGGCCGGAGCGCCCGCCTCGTCGGCGAGCACGGTCGCGGCGCGTCCGGCGTCGCTCTCGGGCGGGATCCACACGGAGACCTCCCAGCCCACGAGCGGCGTGACCAGCGTGTCGTTGCGCAGGACGCTCGAGACGATCTTCTCGTTCGGGATCACCACCCGCCGGTCGGCGCCCGTCCGGAGGAACACGAAGTTCAGCGTGATGTCCTCGACCATCCCGTACTCGTCGTCGAACAGGATCCAGTCGCCGACCCGCAGCGGCTGCGTGATGGCGAGCATCACCCCGGCGACGAGGTTGGCGAGCGTCTGGCGCGCGGCGAAGCCGACGATGGCCGCTGCGATGGCGCCCGAGGCGAGCAGCTTCGCACCGACGTCCTTGACGCCCTCGAACTGCGAGAGCGCGGTCGCGATGCCGATCGTGATGACGAGCGCGTAGACGAGGCGCTCCACCAGCCGCAGCCGGGTGTCGACCTCGGGGGTGAGCTCCCCGCGCATCACCGCCTTCGCGATCTCCCGCCCCCGCCGGGCGAACGCCCGGCGCAGCACCCAGACGATGCCGAGCGACACGAGAATCGCGACCACGGCCGAGATCACGTCGTCGCGCTCCCACAGGGCGCTGGCAGGATGACCGATGTACATGTGCGCGGAGGCTATCCACGGGACGGTGCGCGCCGTCCTACTCGACGCGCTCGGGACGCTGCTGCGGCTCGAGCCGCCGGCGCCGCGGCTCCGCGAGGCGCTGCGCGCTCGCCACGGGATCGAGGTCTCCGAGCGGGACGCGGCAGGCGCGGTGCGCGAGGAGATCGCGTACTACCGCGCCAACCTGCACCGGGGGCGGGACGCCGCTGGGCTGGCCGGGCTCCGCGCCGACTGCGCGGCGATGGTCGGACGCGTACTGGGCATCGAGGAGGACGTGGAGGCGGCGCTGCTCGACGCCATCGTCTTCACGCCGTACCCGGAGGTGCCAGGAGTGCTCGCCCGCTGGCGGGCCGCCGGGCTGCGGCTCGTCGTGGCCTCCAACTGGGACGTCTCGCTGCACGAGGCGCTCGCGCGGACAGGCCTCGACGCCCTCGTCGACGGCGCGGTCAGCTCGGCGGAGGCCGGGTCGGCCAAGCCGGCGGCCGCCGTGTTCGAACAGGCGCTGGCGATCGCGGGCGTGCCCGCCGCCGCGGCGATCCACGTGGGCGACGACCTCGCCGCCGACGTCGAGGGTGCGCGCGCGGCGGGCATCCGGCCCGTCCTGGTGGTGCGCGAGGGGCCGGCACCGGCCGGGGTCGCCTTCGTCCGGTCGCTGGACGAGGTCGTCCTAGCCTGAGCCCTGGATGTCGAGCGTCCCGCCCACGCCCTTCGAGCACCCGGGATCGCCGCCGCCGCGCCCCGAGGTCCCCGAGGGGATCATCCCGGCCCCGCTCCCCGAGCCGCCGCCGGCCAGCCGCGTCCGCGACCACGCCCACTCCGGGTTCCAGCCGTGGGCGCCCTTTGCCGCCATGCTCGCGGCGCTCGTCGTCGCGCTCCTCGGCTTCGCCGTCATCACCGTCCTCGCCGAGGCGGCGGGCGTGTCGGTCGATTCGAAGGACCCCCCGCCGGGCGTCACCCTCGGGGGCACGCTGCTGCAGGACGCCGCACTGATCGTCGCGGCCATCCTGTTCGCGCGCTCGGGCGGCGTGCGCCCCTCCGCCTGGGCGTTCGGCCTGCGGCGGACGCGCTTCTGGCGCGCCGTGGGCTGGGCGGCGCTCGCGGCGGTCGCCTTCTATGTCCTCAGCTTCGTCTGGGCGGTCGCGCTCGGCATCGATGAGAACGACGACCTCGCGGAGCAGCTCGGAGCCAAGGACTCGACGATCAACCTGATCGCCGTCGCCCTCCTCGTCATGGTCGTGGCGCCGCTGACGGAGGAGTTCTTCTTCCGCGGCTTCTGCTTTCCCGCCCTCTCGAACTGGCTCGGCTGGATCGGCGGGGCGGTCGCCACCGGGCTGATCTTCGGGCTCATCCACGCGGGCGGGACGAAGGCCGTCTTCCTCGTCCCGCTCGCCATCTTCGGCTTCCTGCTCTGCGTCCTCTACCGGATCACCGGGTCGATCCTCCCGGGGATCGGCCTGCACGCGCTCAACAACGCCGTCGCCCTCGGCGTGACGCTGGAGTGGGAGGCGTGGCAGGTGCTGCTGGGCGTCGTCGGCGCGCCCGCGGTGGTCCTCGCGATCGCGCTCCCGCTGTCGAAGGCCGTCCCGCCGCGGCCTCCGCAGCCCGCTTACGCGGCCCCGTAGGGGGCGGCCGCCTCGGCGGCCAGGTGCTCGAGCACCGCGCGCATCCCGCCTCGGCGGTGGGCCGCCCGCATCCGGTCGGCGCCGTTGCCCTCCGCGAGGATCCGCTCGATCTCCTCGAGCGCCGCCTCCGTGCCCGTGTCGCGGGCGTGCGGCACGGCGAGCGTGAGCGCTCGCCGAGCGATCTCGGGCACCGGTCGCATCGCCCCGTCCCACCAGAGCGTCGCGGCGAGACCGTCCCGCGCGGCGCGGAAGCTCGACTCCGCCAGCGCCTCCGTCGGCGGAAGCGTTTCCGCCGGCACCTCGTGCGCGCAGTGCACGGCGAGGCCGTGGGCGAGCGCACACAGACCCGCGACCGAGTCCAGTCGCGACTGCGCGTCCATGATCCGGATCTCCAGCGTCCCGAGGCGCGGGTGCGGGCGGATGTCCCACCACAGGAAGGTGTAGTCGCGGGCGTCCCCGGCGGCGACGACCGCGTCCACGGTGGCCAGGTACTCGTCCCAGCCCGAGAAGGCCCGTGGGATGCCGGCGTGCGGGAGACCCCGGAAGAGGTTCGCGCGGGCGCTCGCGAAGCCCGAATCCGTGCCGTGCCAGAACGGCGAGTGGGCGGCGAGTGCCTGCAGCAGGGGCAGGAAGGCCCGCATGCGAGTGCACGCCCGGATCGCGGTCTCGGGGTCCGGCATCCCGACGTGCAGGTGCAGCGCGCACGTCGGCGTTCGCCCGAAGAGTCCGCGCATGTGTCCGGCGAGCTCGAGGTAGCGGGGTGAGTCGACGTGGACCACATCCCCGAAGGCTCCATCAGGATGGATTCCGGCGCCGATCGTGAGCGCTCCCGCCGACCGCAGCGCCGCCCGCATTCCTGCGAGTGTCCGGGTCGCGCTGACGGCGTCGGGGCAGACGGGCGATGCGGCCTCGACCACCGCCTCGTAGGTGTCGTGCATGAGGGCGCCGTCGCCAGGCGTGACGCGCGCGAGGATCTCGCTCGAGGCGTGCGAGAGCTCGAGCGTTCGGGCGTCGACGAGCAGCAGCTCCTCCTCGATCCCGACCGCGTACGGCTCCCGCATGCCGAACGCGTGATCCACGTGCCGGAGCATACGATCCGGCCATGAATGCCAGCGAACGCCTGATCGACGAGCTGCGCCGGCATGCGCTGATCGTCGGGGAGGTCACCCTCAGCTCCGGCGCGGTGGCCCAGTACTACGTCGACGCCAAGCGCGCGATCCTCCGCCCACCCGGCTTCGCGGCACTTTCGGAGCTCGTCGCCGCCTTCGCGGCCGAGTGCGGTGCCACCGCCGCGGGCGGTCTGACGATGGGGGCCGACGCCCCGGCCTGCGCGGCCCTGGCCGGCGGCGCCGACGTGAAGGCGTTCTTCGTGCGCAAGGAGACGAAGGCGCACGGTCTTCAGCGCAGGATCGAGGGACCGCCGCTCGATCCGGGCGAGCGCTGCCTGATCGTGGAGGACGTGGTGACCACGGGCGGATCGACCATCCAGGCGATCGAGGCCGTGCGGGCGGCGGGCCACGAGATCGCCGGCGTGGTGACGATCCTCGACCGGCTGGCCGGCGGCGAGGAGCGCATCGCCGAGGCGTCCGGCGGCGCGCCGTACCGCGCGCTCGCCACCATCGACGACGTCCACCCCGACCGGCCCGACCGCTGACACGCGGCGCTCACGGCGCGATCGGGTGCGCGCGGGCTGCCATCCTGAGGGCGTGACCGCCGAGCGCCGACCGGCCGCGCTGCTTCCCGCTCCGGCGGCGCGCCTGGGCGTGTTCGTGGCGCTCGCGGGCCTCGGCGCCCTCGAGTGGGCGCGGATGGTGGAGGGCCTGCCGCGCGGACGAGTGCTGCTGTGGGTGCTCGCGGGACTGGCCGCCGGCCTCGCCGTGCTCGCGAGCGAGCGCGCCGCCCCGCGGCTGCGCGGCCCGCTCGTGCTCGCGGTGGCGGGCGGGGGTCTGCTCGCCGCATTCCTCGTGTCCGGCCTCGAGGCCGGGCTGCTGCGCCCGTCGCGCTGGGCGGAGCTGGGCGAGGGCCTCGCGCGCGGGATGGAGGCCCTCGGCGGTGTCCGCCTCCCGTACGCCGGTGAGGACCCGTGGCCCGCGCTCACGCTCCAGCTTGCGGGTGCGCTGCTGTGCGTGCTCGCCGGGCTGCTCAGCGTGTGGCCGCGCGGGGTAGTGCGCGGACACCCCATGACGGCTCTCGCCGCGCTGCTCGTGCTCGTGGTGTCCCCCGTGGTCTCGCTCGCCGAGCCCAAGCCGCTCGTGTTCGGCGCCGCGGTCGCGCTCCTGACCGCCGGCTTCCTGTGGCTCGAGCGGCTGCCCGTCCGACCGGGCGTCTCGGCGGCGGCGCTGCTCGTGGTGGCACTGCTCGCGGCGGTGCCATTGGGAGCGGCGGCCGACCGGGAGGAGCCGTGGTTCGACTACCGCGCGTTCGCCGAGAGCCTCGGCCCGTCGGACCCGATCGACTTCGCCTGGGCCCACGATTACGGGCCGATCGACTTTCCGCGCAACGGCGTGGAGCTGTTCCGCGTCAGGGCCTCCGAGCCGCTGTACTGGAAGGCCGAGACGCTGGACGCCTTCGACGGGGACCGGTGGGAGGTCACGACGGCCGCCGATCCCGACGGCAATCGGCCCGAGGACGACCTCCCGCCGGACTGGCGCGGGCGACCGGGCTGGACGGAGCGCTTCCGGGTCACGATTCGCCGCCTGCGGACGGAAACCGTCGTCGGCGCCGGGACGATCCTCGGCGTTGAGGGCAGCTCGCGGCCCGTCGAACCCGATGTGGTGCCGGGGCGCTGGCTGGCCTCGCGTCCGCTCGGCCGCGGCGACTCCTACTCCGTCGAGGCGCACGTCCCCCGCCCGTCGCCCGAGCAGCTCTCCGCGGCCACGAGCGGCGTGAACGGCGTCCAGCGCGACAACCTCCGCCTGGGGGTGCGCTTCCGCGAGGACTCGCTCGCGGGAGCCCCGCGCGGCCCGGTGTCCCAGCAGTTCCCGGACGGCATCCCGGCCACGGAGGCCGAGGTGACCTTCCCGCCCTACGGCGTCGACGAGCCCGCGAGCGTCCGGTACGGGCAGTACGGGTTGACCGACGAAGGAGAGGACGCCATGCGGCGCTCCGAACTCGTCCGCTCGTGGCGGCTGGCGCGCCGCCTCCGCCGGGGCACGCGGACGCCCTACCAGTTCGTGCTGCGCGTCAACGACTTCCTGCGCTCGAAGGCCTTCACCTACTCCGAGCTTCCGGCGCCCGACGGCTCCCGGGTCGGCCTGGAGCGCTTTCTCTTCGAGACGCGTCGCGGCTACTGCCAGCACTTCTCCGGAGCCATGGCCATGCTGCTGCGCATGGGTGGCGTCCCGGCGCGCGTGGCGACCGGCTTCACTCCGGGCGGTCTGCGCAAGCGCGCCGGCGAGTGGGTCGTGCGCGACACGGATGCGCACTCCTGGGTCGAAGTCTGGTTCGACGGCATCGGTTGGGTCACCGTGGACCCCACGCCGCCGTCCACGCCCGCCCGCTCACAGGTCGCGGCGCTCGAGCCCGCAGAGCTGCCCGAGGAGCTCGGGCTTGGCACCTCGCCGCAGTCGGACGTCGATCCCGCGGCGCGGCGGCCCGAGGGCCTGCTCCGCGACGCCGAGCGCGGCGGCGGCCAGAACGTGGACACCGAGGCGGCCGGCGACGGCGGCTCCGGGAGCGCGCCGTGGATCGGCCTGGCGGCGCTGCTAGCCCTCGCCGCCGGCGCCTGGCGCCTTCGCGCACGCCGGCGCGGGACCACGCGACACGCCCGTGCGCCTGCCGACGCGGTGGCCGAGCTCGAGCGCGCGCTGCGGCGGGCCGGCCGCGCCGTCCCGTGCCAGACGACGCTCGCCGAGCTCGAGCAGCGCCTCGGCAGTGGAACCTACGTCCGGGCGCTGCGCGCGGCCCGCTACGGCAACGCGGCGGCGCCGTCGGGCGCCGACCGCGCCGCCTTCCGTCGCGAGCTCGGCGCCGGACTGGGGTGGACGGGGGCCGTGCGGGCGTGGTGGGCGCTCCCGCCGCGGATACGCTTCGGGCGCCGGCCCTCGTAGCTCAGCTGGATAGAGCGTCCGCCTCCTAAGCGGAAGGTCGCGCGTTCGAATCGCGCCGAGGGCATGCCCGCCGAGCAGGCGCGAACCCGCTCGCGACATGCATGTGTAGGTTTTTGCATTCCTAGGGGAACGCAAACTCCGGCGGGGGCCCAGCGGGCCGCGCCGAGCTGCCGCCGGACGAGGACAACCATCCTGAACAACGCCAGAATCAGCGGATCGGGTCGCGCGTGAGCGCAGGCGCGCCCACCGACCTGCTCGGTACGCCCGGCACGGGGCTCGAGCCCGTGGGAGCCGAGGAGGCGGCGATCACCGCCCGGTCTCCGCTGCAGCTCTTCTGGCGCCGGCTCCGGCGCGACAAGGTCGCCATGACGGCGCTCGTGTTCATCGCCCTTCTCGTCCTGACAGCGCTGCTCGCGCCGCTCGTGGTGGCGATCTTCGGCGCTCCCGACCCCTACGCGACCGACCGCACGACGCTCGACGAGTTCGGACTTCCGGCTACGAAGAACGGGGCCGGCGCGTTCTCGGAGAACCACCTCTTCGGCGTCGACCAGCTCGGCCGCGACGTCTTCAGCCGCACGGTCTACGGCGCGCGCATCTCGCTCGAGGTCGCCTTCATCGCCACGGCCATCTCCGTCGTCGTCGGCGTCACGGTCGGCATGATCGCGGGCTACTACCGCGGCTGGGTCGACTCCGCGCTCAGCCGCTTCATGGACGTGCAGCTCGCCTTCCCCGTCCTGTTGCTCGCCGTCGGCCTCGGGGCGGCGTGCTCCATCGAGGGATGCTTCGGCGGCCTGATCACGCCGGGCCTCCCCGTCGTCATCTTCGTCATCTCGCTCGCGCAGTGGCCCTACATGGCGCGCATCATCCGCGGGCAGGTGCTCTCGCTGCGCGAGAAGGAGTTCATCGAGGCGGCGAAGTCCGTCGGTGCCTCGGACCGCCGGATCATCTTCCGGGAGATCCTCCCGAACCTCGTGGCGCCGATCATCGTCTACTCGACGGTGCTCATCCCCACGAACATCCTGTTCGAGGCCGCGCTGTCGTTCCTGGGAGTCGGCGTGCAGCCGCCGACGCCGTCCTGGGGGGACATGATCAGCGAGGCGACGGACATCTTCGACATCGCATGGTGGTTCATGTTCTTCCCGGGCATGGCGCTGCTGTTCACGGTTCTGGCCTTCAACCTGATCGGCGACGGGCTCCAGGACGCCCTGAACCCGAGGAGCTCCAAATGACAAATACGCAGCATGACGCACACCTACAGAAAGGACGGAGCATGCGCAAAATCAAGCTGAGTTGGCTGATGACGGCTCTGCTCGTCGCGCTTGCCATGGTCGTCGCCGGTTGTGGCGGCGATGACAAGAGCGAGAACAGCGGCAAGAAGGCGTCCCCGGTCGCCGGGGGCGGCGACCCCGGCGAGGGCAAGCCGGGCGGGAACATCACCTTCCTCGCCGCGGGCGATGTCGACTACCTCGACCCGGGCCAGACGTACTACACGTTCGGCTACATGGTCCACTACGCGGTCAACCGCACCCTCTACGGCTTCAAGCCGGAGGACGCCGAGACCGCCATCCCCGACCTCGCCGAGGGCGAGCCGGAGATCTCCGAGGACAACAAGACCGTCACCGTCACCGTCAAGCCGGGCGTCAAGTACGCGCCGCCGGTCGACCGCGAGGTCACGGCCGACGACATCAAGTACGCGATCGAGCGCGCCTTCACGGCCAACGTGCCGTCGGGCTACGCGACCTCGTACTTCGCCGAGATCGAGGGCGCGCCCGAGAAGCCGGGCAAGTACCAGGAGATCCCCGGCATCGTCGTCGAGGGCAACAAGATCACGTTCAAGCTGACCAAGGCCGTCGCGCCGCGCCTGGCCGCCGCCCTGGTGATGCCGATCACCACGCCCGTGCCCAAGGAGTACGCGGAGAAGTTCGACAAGAAGAGCCCGTCGGAATACGACCAGTACGTCGCCTTCACGGGCCCGTACATGGTCAAGAACGACGCGGAGGGCAAGGTCACGGGCCGTCAGCCCGGCAAGAAGATCGAGATCATCCGCAACCCGAACTGGGACAAGGCGACGGACTTCCGTCCCGCGTTCCTGGACTCGATCACGATCGAGGAGGGCAACGACGACCTGACGGTCGCCGCCCGCCGCACGCTCGCCGGTCAGACGCTGCTGTGCTGCGACTCGGGCCAGCCGCCGATTCCGATCCTGCGCCGCGCGCTGCAGCGCAACCCCGATCAGCTCGGCCGCGTGGCCGGGGGCGGCACGCGCTGGATTGCCCTGAACACGACACAGAAGCCGTTCGACAACCTGAACGTCCGCAAGGCGCTCATCGCCGGCTTCGACCGCAACGCCCTACGCCTCACGCGCGGCGGCGAGGAGGTCGGCTCCATCGCCCAGCACTGGATTCCGCCGGGAATCCCGGGCCACGAGGAGTCGGGCGGCGACGCCGGATTCACGGAGTTCGACTGGATGCAGAACCCGGAGGGCGATCCCGCCCTGGCCGCCAAGTACATGGAGGCCGCCGGCGAGGAGGGCGTCCCGGTCGAGAACGGCAAGTACGCCGGCAAGGACAACATCCTGACCATCGCGACGAACGCCGACCCGGGCCTCAAGACGGCCCAGACGGCGCAGACCGAGTTCGAGAAGCTGGGGTTCAAGCTCAACTTCCGCAAGGTCCCGCAGGACACGCTGTACACCAAGTTCTGCAGCGTCCCGAAGAAGGAGGTGCCGATTTGCCCGAACGTCGGCTGGTTCAAGGACTTCCAGGATCCGGAGTCCATGCTGCAGCCGACGTTCTCCGGAGCGGCGATCAAGCCGGCCGGCAACGTCAACTGGTCGCAGCTCAAGGTGCCCGAGATCGATCAGGCCATGCTGGACGCGGCCACGATCCCGCTGGGCGACGAGCGCAACAAGGCCTGGGCCGAGATCAACAAGCAGATCGTGGCGCAGGCACCGGGCATCCCGTACGTCTGGGATGACTCGATCTCGATCGCCTCGAAGGACATGAAGATGGTCATCAACGGCTACTACACGTCGCCGGACCTGTCGTTCACGTCCGTCAAGTAGTCCTGTAGTCCCGATTGCGCGAGGGGCCCCGCACCCGCGGGGCCCCTCGAGCGTCATCCCACCCGCGCTTCTCAAGCCCCGTGCTCGCCTACATCATCCGACGCCTGCTCTGGTCAGTGGTCCTGCTGCTGGTCGTGAGCCTGGTCATCTTCCTGATCTTCTTCATCCTGCCGACGGCGGATCCGGCGGAGCTGCGAGCGGGCCGCAACCCCGATCCGGAGCTGGTGGCGGCGATCGAGGCGCAGCTCGGCCTCAACCGGCCGTTCTACGTGCAGTACTTCTTTTTCATCCGCGACATCGTCACGGAGTTCAACTTCGGCCGCAGCTACCAGAACAACGTCGACGTGCGCGAGGAGATCTTCAGCCGCATACCCGCCACGGCCTCGCTCGCCCTGGGCGCCGCCTTCGTGTGGCTGGTCATCGGCCTCCTCATCGGGATCCTCTCCGCCGTCAAGCGCGGCACGATCCTCGACCGCCTCGCGATGGGCGCCGCGCTCGTCGGGATCTCGGCGCCGGTGTACTGGCTCGGCCTCGTCTCGATCTACCTTTTCTCCAACGACATCGGTCGCTTCCCCATCTTCGAGCCCCCCGGCACCTATGTCGCGATCACCGAGGACCCGACGCAGTGGCTGAAGTCCCTGCTGCTGCCGTGGCTCGTGCTGGCCACCGCCTTCGCGGCGGTCTACGCACGCTTCATGCGCTCCAACCTGCTCGAGGTCATGGGCGAGGACTACATCCGCACGGGGCGCGCGAAGGGCCTCAAGGAGCGGGCCGTGGTCTTCCGCCACGGCGTGCGCGCCGCCATCACCCCGATCGTCACGATCTTCGGCCTCGACCTCGGCATCCTGCTGGGTGGCGCGATCCTTACGGAGTCCGTCTTCAACATCCCCGGCATCGGCCGGACCGCCTTCGACGCCATCTCCAAGGGAGACATCCCGATCGTGCAGGGCACCGTGATCATCGGCGCGACGGCGATCATCCTGCTGAACTTGATCGTGGACATCGTCTACGCCTTCATCGACCCCAGAGTCCGCTACTAGCCATGGCCCTCCTCGAGGTGAAGGACCTCAAGGTCCACTTCCAGACCGACGACGGGCTCGTGAAGGCCGTCGACGGGATCTCCTACTCCGTCGACGTCGGGCAGGCGCTGGGCATCGTCGGCGAGTCGGGCTCGGGGAAGTCCGTGTCCTCGCAGACCGTCATGGGCCTCACCCGGGCGGGCAATGCCCACATCTCCGGCGAGATCCTCTTCGAGGGCAAGGACCTGCTGAAGGCCTCCGACGACGAGCTGCGGCGCATCCGCGGCAACGACATCGCGATGATCTTCCAGGACCCCCTGTCCTCCCTGCACCCCTTCTACAAGGTGGGCGAGCAGATCGCCGAGGCGGTTCGCATCCACAACCCGGACGGGACGAGGGCGCAGGCGCGGGACCGGGCGGTCGAGATGCTGGGCCTGGTCGGCATCCCTGAGCCGCGCAACCGCGCAGACGCCTATCCGCACGAGTTCTCCGGCGGCATGCGTCAGCGCGCGATGATCGCCATGGCCCTGTCCAACAACCCGAAGCTGCTGATCGCCGACGAGCCGACGACCGCCCTCGACGTCACGGTGCAGGCGCAGATCCTCGACCTCATCGAGCGCCTGCAGTCCGAGTTCGACGCGGCGGTGGTGATCATCACGCACGACCTCGGCGTCGTCGCCGAGATCGCCGACGAGATCGCCGTCATGTACGCCGGCCGGATCGTCGAGCACGCGAAGACCGACGCCGTCTTCCACGCGCCGGAGCATCCCTACACGTGGGGCTTGCTCGGCTCCATCCCGCGGATGGACGCGCCGCGCGACGAGGAGCTTGTGCCGATCCCGGGCCGCCCGCCCTCGCTCATCAACCTGCCGTCGGGATGTTCGTTCCACCCGCGCTGCCCCTACGTGCGCGACGCCCACAAAAAGGTCGACCCCTCGCTCGAGCCCGTGGCGGGCGATCCGACCCACCGGTCGGCGTGCCTGCTCGACTCGAGCGTCCGCAAGCGGATCTGGTCCGACCTCCAGGCGGGGCGTCGCCCCGAAGAGGCGCGCGCACTCGAGTTGGATGGAGGCACCCCTGAGATGGTCGCGAAGCATGCACAAGAGCCGCCGAAGGCGGCCGGCTGATGGGCGACGCACTCGTCGAGGTCCGCGACCTCGTCAAGCACTTCCCGATCACGAAGGGCGTCGTGCTGCGCAAGCAGGTCGGCGCGGTGCAGGCGGTCGACGGCGTCTCGTTCGACGTCCTGCGCGGCGAGACGCTCGGGGTGGTGGGGGAGTCGGGCTGCGGCAAGTCGACCACCGCGCGCCTGTTGTGCCGCCTGATGGGCCCGACCTCGGGGTCGATCCAGTTCGACGGCCGCGAGATCGCCGGCATCAAGGGCGCCGACCTCAAGGCGCTGCGCCGCGAGATGCAGATGATCTTCCAGGACCCGTACTCGTCGCTGAACCCACGGAAGACCGTCGGCACGATCATCAGCGAGCCCTTCGTCATTCACGGGATGCACGACGGCAAGGGGGAGCGCAAGAAGATCGTGCAGGAGTTGATGGACACCGTCGGCCTCAACCCGGAGCACTTCAACCGCTATCCGCACGAGTTCTCCGGCGGCCAGCGCCAGCGCATCGGCGTGGCGCGGGCGCTCGCGCTCAAGCCGAAGCTGATCATCGCCGACGAGCCCGTCTCTGCCCTGGACGTGTCGATCCAGGCGCAGATCCTCAACCTGCTGCGCGAGCTCCAGGCGGCCATGGGCCTGACGCTCATCTTCATCGCCCACGACCTCTCCGTCGTGCGACACATGTGCGACCGGGTGGCCGTCATGTACCTGGGCAAGATCGTCGAGTTCGCGACGTCGGAGGAGCTCTACGCCCACCCGCGCCACCCATACACGGGCGCCCTCATGTCGGCGGTGCCGGTGGCCGATCCGCGGCTGGCCGCGCAGAAGAAGCGTCAGATTCTGGTGGGCGACGTCCCGTCCCCGACCAACCCGCCGCCGGCCTGCCGCTTCCACACGCGCTGCCCGAAGTTCGTGGCGGGCAAGTGCGACGTCGACTATCCGGAGCTCGCGGTCAAGGAGGGCGGCAACATCGCCGCCTGCCACTTCCCCCTGACGGACCCGGAGATCGCCGGGGCGGTCCCGACCGCGAAGGTCTCGCGCTGAACGGAGCTTCAGGGGGGCGAATATGAGCTGACTGTCGCCTAAGGCGTTATATGGGCGCTTTAGACGACACTCAGCGCGCTGCGCGGATCGCGCGGCGGCAGCACGGCAACATCTCGTACGCGCAGCTGCGCTCCTGCGGTCTCTCGCGCGGCGAGATCAAGGGACGCGCGGACCGTGGTTGGCTGCTCCCGAGACATCGGAAGGTGTACGCCGTCGGCCACGTCCCACGGGCGCGCGAGTCGACCTGGTCGGCGGCCGTCCTCGCGCTGGGTGAGGAGGCCCATCTCAGCCACACCGCGGCCGGCGCCCTGTGGAGGATTGTGCGCGGCGCCGTGCAGACGCACGTCGTGGTGCCGACCACGTCCGGGCTCCCGCGGCGCGACGGGATCGTCGTGCATCGGCAGGTGTTGCCCGAGGCGCACCGCGCGACGCACGACGGCATCCGGTGCACCAACCTCCTGCGGACGCTGCTCGACCTGGCCGCGATCCTCCCCCTCGGTGCCCTGGCCTACAGCTTCGAGGAGGCCCAGGTCATCCACAAGCTCGCGCCGGAGGTCCTGGGCGCTGAGGTGTTGAGCCGACCCGGGCATCGGGGAACCGGGAAGCTGAAGGCGATCCTGGACGGAGCCGTCGATCCGGCAGGAGTGCGTTCGATCCTGGAGCTGCGCTTCCTGCGCATGTGCGCCGCGCACGGGATCCCGCGGCCGCTCGTCAACGAGCGCATCGGAGTCTGGACGCCCGACTTCCTCTGGGCGGAGCAGATGGTGGTGGTGGAGACCGACGGGGTCGACTTCCATCGCACGGCGGCGAAGCGGCGGCGGGACGCGCGCAAGGACGAGTACCTCCGCGGGCTCGGGCTCACCGTCCTCCGCCTGCGCTGGGCGGACGTCGTCGAGCGCCCGGTCGAAACCGCCGCGAAGGTCAGAGGCGCGCTGACTGTCGAGTTAGGCGCTCGTGGGGAGCTTTAGGCGACAGTCAGTATGTGGATCGGGCGGAATCCGGGCTCAGCGGCGCGCCGCCGCGACGCGCACGCGCACCCGCGCCGGGGGTAGGCCGGTGTGGCTGACGCGCACGCGCCGCAGGCCGGCGGGCCACCGCGCCCTCACCCGTAGCGCCGCGCGCCCGTTCTCGCCGGTCCGCGCGCTGCGTCTGCCAAAAGCGACGCGAGCGCCTTCGAGCGCGCTGCGTGTCCCGTCGTCGGCGACCTCGATCGCACGCACGCGCAGCGTCGTGCGGCGGCCGGCGAGCAGCCGCCGCGGGCTGACCTGGAGTGCGATGCGGCCGCAGACGTGCGCGGGAAGCGCACGATCGAACGGGACCGTCGCGACGAAACCGCAGCCCGTGACCACGTCCTGGACACGGACCGTCGCGCCCGCGCCGCCCGGCGCGAGCTCGCCGCGCACCTGGCCGCCCTCACGAGTGAACGTGACGGTGGTCTCGGGCGGCGCCGTGAACGCGTAGGCCAGGCCCCACATCCGTCCCGTCGTCGCGGTCGTCGAGTACGTCCAGCCGACGGGGTCCTCCACCACCGGGCGGAAGAGGCCCCACTCGATCGCCTGGCGGAGATGACGGCGCCAGTACGGCCAGTCGTGCACGCCGGTCTGCGGTCGATAGGTGAGGTCGATCTCGGCGGCGCGCGCGGCGGCGGTGAACTCCTCGTTCTGCTGGCGCAGACCGGCCTCGACCGCTCCGCCGGCGGCCACGGCGGCCGGCTCGCTCGACACGCCGGGTTCGGCGATGCCGTCGCCCGCGGCGACGAACAGGCGGCTGCGGCGCAGGTTGGCGACGATGCGCGTCGGGTTGTGGCCGGTCGCGTACTGGCCGCGCATCGGGCCGAAGATGTCCTCGTACTCGGCCCCACCGAGCGTGCGCAGCCCGGCCGCGACCTCGGCTCGCTGATGCTGCACGAAGCCCGAGAACGCGGCGACCGCACCGAAGTAGTCGGGCCGCTGACTGCCCAGATAGCTCGCGCCGAAGCCGCCCATCGACAAGCCGGCGATCGCGTGGTTCGGACGGCCCGGGAGGATCGGGAAGCGCGCCTCGATCGTCGGAATCAGCTCGTCGAGATAGAAGCGCTCCCACCCCGGGTCGCCGCGTTTGCCGCCGTTGAACCAGTTCGTGTAGAAACCGCGCCCGCCCTCGGGCATGACGACGATCGCGGGGAGCCCCTTCGCGGTGGCCACGATGTCGCCGCGATCCGGCCGGGCCCAGGTCTCGTAGGTGTCGCCGATCCCGTGCAGCAGCACCAGCAGGGGCCACCGACGCGTGGGCGTGTAGCCATCGGGCAGCAGCACGTTGGCGCGCAGCTCCTTTGGAGGCGGGCCGTTGAAGACGGCCCGCGCCGTGTCCACGTTGCGGCTCGGCGTCGCGATCGAGATCAGCTCGGATGCCTGCGCGGGGGCGGCCAGTCCCAGGAACGCGAGGACAGCTGCCAGAAGCACGCCGATCATGCAGGTGAGCGTACGCGCTCTCTTGGCCTGGATTCAGGCTTAGTCCTCGCCGTCGTCCTCGTACAGCGATTCGCGCGCGAGCTCCTCGCCGCGCACATTGAAGAGCCGGATGTCGAGGAAGTCGCCCCGGTACGCGTCCGGGGCGATCAGCGTGAAGCGCTCGTCGACGAGCGGGCACTGGTCGACGGTGAGCTCCGCGAGCTCCGCGGTCACGATCGCCCCCCCCGGCGTCAGCGCCGTCCCCCAGACGAGGGTCATGGCCGCCACCTTCGCGCCCTCGCCGCGCCAGCCGCCGATGACCTCCTCGCAGAGGTCGAGCTTCCACTCCGGGTTGGCCTCGGCGGTCTCCGGCGTGTAGTCGGCCCATGCTGAGAAGTGGGCCGGCTCCCGGTCGTCGGGCTCCGGCGCGTCGGGATGGCCGGGGGCGAAGGACACGTAACCGAAGAGGTCCATCCCGGTGCTCGTGCGCGAGGTGACGGGGATGTACGTGCGGCCGGACCAGGTCCGGTCGGGGAAAAAGGTCAGCGGGCCGGCCTCGCCGACCTCCTCGTCCTCCCCGGGCTCGATGCGCAGGCACGCGGCGAGGAACTCGGCCTGCAGGCGCTCCGCCCAGCGGCCGTAGGGGAACTGCTCCTGCGGTGGCTCGGCGGCGAATCGGGTGACGAAGCGGTCCTCGGGTGGCATCCGGGCGCGCAGACTACCCGTGTCGTCGGGCAAGCTGTGCCGAGTGCGCGCCCTCACCCTCGCCCAGGCCGCCGCGGCCGCCACCGTCCTCGCGCGGCTCGCGCGCGGCCGCGTCCGCCGTCCGCCGCTCGCCCCGCTGCCGGTGCCCGAGGGCGTGCGCGTGTCCGTCGTCGTCCCCACCCGGGACGAGGCGGCACGCCTGCGCCCGTGCCTGGAGGCGTTGCGCGACAACGGCGAGGCGTTCGAGGTCATCGTCGCGGACGACTCGACGGACGACACGGCCGGGCTCGCCGAATCCCTCGGCGCCCGCGTGGTCCCGGGCGGCCCGCCCGAGCCGGGCTGGATCGGCAAGCCCTGGGGGCTGCAGAAGGGCCTCGAGGCGGCGACGGGCGACGTGCTCGTGTGCTTCGACGCCGACACCCGCGCCGATCCCGGGCTGCTCGGCGCACTCGTGGCGGAGCTCGACGCGGGCGCCGACTGGGTGAGCTGCGGTCCCCGCTTTGCCTGCGACACCCCCGTCGAGCGGCTGCTGCACCCCGCGCTGCTGGCCACCCTCGTCTACCGCTGTGGCCCCACCGACGTCCCGGAGCCGGCGCGCATCCTCGCCAACGGCCAGTGCACCGCGGTCCGGCGGGAGCGATTCGCCGCCGAGGGCGGCTACGCGATCGCCACCGGGCACATGACGGACGACGTCGCCCTCGCGCAGGCGCTCGACGCCCGGGGCTGGGACGTCCGCTTCCGCGACGCCTCCGCGCTGCTGGAGACGGACATGCACGCGTCGGGGCGGGAGGTGTGGCGCGAGTGGGGTCGCTCCATCATGCTCACCGACACGACGCCGCGCGCGCAACTCGCCGCGGACGTGGCGATGGCGTGGCTCGTGATGGCGCTGCCCGTCCTGCGCCTCCTCATCCGCCGCACGACGCCGCTCGACCGGGCGCTCCTGGTCCTGCGCGGCGCGATGCTCGCGGCGCTGGCCGGCTCCTACACGCGCCGCGGCCCGCTCTACTGGCTGTCCTGGCTCGCCGATCCGGCGGCTGCGCTGCGGCTGACGATCTCCGCGGTCCGCCCGGCGCGTGTCTGGCGCCAGCGCACTTACTGAACCTCCACGAGAAGCGTCACCGGCCCGTCGTTGACGAGCGCCACCTCCATGTGCGCCCCAAAGACGCCGCGCCGCGCGCCGAGGCGCTCGCACACACGCTCGTAGAGAGGCTCGGCGACTTCAGGCCGGGCGGCCGCCACGTATGACGGACGGGTCCCCTTGCGCGCGTCGCCGTAGAGCGTGAACTGCGAGACGCAGAGCACCTCGCGGTCGCCGAGTGGCTCGTTCATGCGTCCTTCGGCGTCGGGGAAGATCCGCAGCGCGCGCAGCTTCTCAGCCATCCGGTCGGCCTGCGCCTCCGTGTCGGCGTGGGTGACGCCGAGCAGCACGAGCATCCCCGGCCCGATGGCCGAGACCTCGCTCCCGTCCACTGCCACGCTCGCGCGCGACACCCGCTGCACCAGCGCTCGCATCCGGGTGAGGACCCTACGTCGCGAGCGTCAGCGCGGTCGCCACGAGGAGCACGACACCCGTCCCCCAGGCCACCGCGCCCGACGCCACCGACAGGTCGAGCCCGTAGGCGTGGGCGACGACGAGGCCGTTGATCCCCGTCGGCATCGCGGCGAGCAGCAGGTAGGCGTCGGGCAGGTCGATCAGCGGCGCCGCCAGCGCGAGCAGGAGCAGCGGCGCGAGGACGAGCCGCAGGCCGAGCGCCAGGCCGAGGCGGCGGGTCATCGGCGGCGGGAAGCGCGGCTCCTCGGCCAGCGTCACGCCGACCGCCCAGAAGCCGAGCGGGAGCAGCGCGAAGACGAGCACGCGCGACGCGTCCACCAGCACGTCGGGGGCGAGCGCGTCGGGTGCGAGCAGTCCGAGCAATGCCGCGATGAGCGGCGGATTGCGGGTGAAGAACACGCGGATCCGGTCGCGCACGGTGTCGCCCGCCGTCGTGCCGAACGCGGCGCCGACCCCGAACACTGCGAGCAGCAGTGTCGGCGTCCCCACCAGCACGTCGTAGGCGATCGCCTCGTCGAGGTGCTCCGTGCCGAGCAGCGCCGCCGTGAGCGGCAGCCCGAGGTAGCCCGTGTTGGGATGGATCGTCGCGTTGACGACGGCGCCGGTCTGCGGGCGCGTGAGCCCGAGCGTCCGGGTCGCGAGCAGGTACGCGGCAGCGCCCGCGAGCGCGACGGAAACCCAGCCGAGCGCCAGGCCCGCGCCGATGTCAGCGTCGATCTCGAGCCGCGCGAGGTTGAGAAAGACGACGGGCGGGACGAGCACGTAGAGCATCGTCCGCAGCACGAGCCGGCCCGCGTCGCCGGCGCGCTCCCCTTGGCGGCGATGGGCGAGGATGCCCGCCCCGCAGGCGAGCACGACGACGAGCGCGACGATCGTCACGCCGCGCGCAGCTCGGCGGCGGCCTGCTCGGGCGGGACGACGTTGAGGTGGACGCCCGTCCCCAGCTCGAGGCCCGCCAGGTGGGTCAGGCGCGGCAGCACGTCGATCCGCCAGGCGCCCGCAGGGGCGGTGCGGACCCACAGGTTCAGCGGCGGCGGCGTCCCGAATCGGCGCGCGAGGCGCTGCAGCGCGTCGTGGAGCGCGTGGGTGGCGAGCGGGCCGTCGTCCTCGAAGCGCGGCGCGGGCGTGCGCGGCACGACCATGAGCTGAAAGGGGACGCGCGAGGCGAAGGGGGCGAGGATGACGGCCTCGTCACCGACGGCCACCACCCGGTCGCGCAGGCGAACCTCTTCCTGCAGGACGTCGGCGAGCAGGTTGCCGCCCATGGTCCGCGTCGCGTAGGCGCCGAAGCGCTCGCGCTCGCGCGCGACGCTCGCGGGAACGAACTCGAGCGCGTACAGCTGCGCGTGCGTGTGGGCGAGCGAGGCCCCGGCCTCGCGGCCCTCGTTGACGATCAGGTGGACGTAGGCCATGCCGGCGTGCGCGCGCATGCGCGTCCGCCACATGCCCATCGCCGTCTCGAGCTCCTCCACCGACAGATCGGTGAGGCTCGTGACCGGCCGCGGGGAGTTGACGATCACCTCGTGCGCGCCCGTGGCCGCGGTCGCGTAGAAGAGATCGGGGTTGGGATGCCGCGGCGGCGCCTCACCCGGGCAGATCGCGGGGTAGAGATTCGGGACGACCCGGACGCTCCACCCCGGCGTGTCCGCTCCGCCGCCGCCGGGGCGGACCGCGTCGAGCTCGGGAGGCGTGCGGTCCTCGTGGCCCTCGAGGAACGGGTCCTGCTCCGGGTCGAGGACCTGGGGCGGGGCGACAGCGAAGCCGCCGCCGGGACGTTCCAGGCGGCCTCCGGCGACGATCGACCGCAGGCCGGTGAGCGGGTCGACGCGCAGCTCAGGCAAGCGACTTCTCCATCGCCCGGTGCGGGATGCCCTCGTCGTCGAAGGTCGCGCCGTAGGCCGCGAACCCGGCCCGCTCGTAGATCCCCATCGCGTGCGTCTGCGCGGCGAGGCCCATGCGGCGCGCGCCGAGGTCCGCCGCCTCCCGCTCGGCATGCGCGAGGAGGCGGGCGCCGACGCCGTGGCCGCGGCGGTCGTGCCGGACGGCGAGGCGGCCGAACTTCGCGTCGCCGTTCTCGACGAGCACCCGGCAGGTGCCCACGACGACACCAGCGTCCTCCACCGCGACGAGCTGCACGGCCTCGTGGTCCCGGCCGTCGCGGTCGCCGGCCTCGGAGACCCCCTGCTCGGCGCAGAAGACCTGCTCGCGCAGGGCGAGCGCCGCCTGGAGCTCTCCGGAACCCGCCGCGCGACGGATTTCGATCACCGCGCGTACCGGGCGATGTCGGCGGCCAGGTCCGCCTCCGTGCGGTACTGCCCCTGGTGGACGAACGCGCGCCGGCCGTCGCGCCCGTAGAAGACGGTGATGGGGTAGTTGGCCGCCGCCCCGATGGAGCGCGCGATCTTCTCGGCGGGGTCGACGTAGGAGGGAAACGGCACGGGATACTCGCGCAGGAAGGCGGCGGCGTCCTCGCGGTTGTCGCCCGAGTTGAGGCCGAGAAAGGCGACCTGGTTGCCAAGCCGCGTCGACAGCCGCTGGAACACGGGGAACTCGGCCCGGCAGGGGCCGCACCACGAGGCCCACTTGTTCACCACGACCGGCCGCCCCTTCAGCGCGGCCAACCGGGCGGCGAAGGCCTCCGTGCCGCCGTCCAGGAGGGCCGCCGACTGCTCGTGCAGCGCCGCGAGCGGCGCGGGTGAACCCGCGAGCTGCTCCCGGGCCGCCACGAGGTCGAAACGCTCCGCCCGCTCCGCCCGCGGCGCCTCGTCGACGCCGGCCTGGGAGAGCCCGATTCCGAGCGCCGCGGCGACGGCGAGGCCGATCAGGATGGGGAGCGCTCGTCGCATGACAGCGTCCAGAGTACGGCCCGCGGGTGCGCCCGTCGCGCCGATCTGCTTCAATGGTCGTGTTCGCAGGCCCACCGTTTGAGGCCCGCCCGCCAGGCGGGACCCTCCTCAGCAGCACGGCCGCGAGTTCTTGGCGCCGCGAGACACCTCCGTCTCCCGGCGTCTTCCCCGGTTGCAGAACGACGAGCCTTTCGTGGCCGACACCTCAGCAGCGGCCATTCCGGTCGCGCCCTCCCCTTCCGATCTCAAGCGGGCTCGCGCCTTCACGCTGGAGCCGTTCCTGCTGGACGGAGAGGACCCCGCGGTCGCGCTGGCGCCCGGCACGGCGCGCCGCACCGCGCTCGACGCGGCACTGACGGAGATTGACGCCGGCGCGAAGCACCCTTCGCGCGAATGGCGGCGGACGTGGGCGCTTCTCCTGGGCCTCGAGCGGCTGCTCGAGGAGGAAGAGCCCAAGCTCGTCGACGGCACGACGCTGTCGGCCCACCAGGTCGACGCGCTCTCGGGCACCCTCACCGCCCTGCTCGCAGAGGCCCAGCGCAGCGGAAACGGCGGCACGGGCGTCGTCGAGGCGGCCGAGCCCGTCCTCATTGCCCCCGTCGCCGAGGACGCCGACAAGGGCTTCGACGCCGATTCGCAGGCGGACGACGAGCTCGACGACGACGACGATGACGACGAGGACGACGACGCGGACCCCGCCGAGGATCCGCAGGATTGGTCCGACGACGACGCCGAGGGCACCGGCGACGAGGACCAGCTCGAGGAGCAGCCCGAGGATCCCAACGCGGCCAAGCGGTTCTGGTTCGAGCACGCCACGGGCGCCGGCAAGACCGTCGCGGCCCTCGGCTTCGTCGAGGCGTCGCGCACGGGCGGGGTCCTGATCCTCACCCACCGCCGCAACCTCGTCGACCAGTTCATCGGCGAGCTGACCGACCGTGGCTACTCCAAGCGCATCTCGCCCGCGCTGCTCGGCGACGCCGACAAGCCGGGCGCCGTGACCGTCGAGACCTACCAGTGGTACGTGCGCAACGCGGGCAACGTCTCGGGCGCCTACACGATCGTCATCTGCGACGAGGCCCACACCGCGCTCGGGGAGAAGACCTCGGCGGCGATCCGCAACTGGGCCGGGCCGATCTTCGTCGGCATGACCGCCACGGGCGCCCTGATCGCCCGCCACGTCACCGACCTGTTCCCGACGCAGACGTCGCGCTTCGACCTCGGGCAGGCCGCCCGCCGCGGC
>Ga0136633_1000060_pt1 | contig 71296 bp, 72 predicted proteins | sample AntDrymeUQ832206_2_FD_105494 | JGI IMG/M metagenome (GOLD analysis project Ga0136633, IMG submission 105494) | Polar desert sand microbial communities from Dry Valleys, Antarctica - metaG UQ83 (22.06) | ecosystem: Environmental > Terrestrial > Soil > Desert | place: Antarctica: Dry Valley...
TAACAATGCCGGCAAGCTGGTCGAACTTGACACCTACGCCATTCCCGAAGCGCACGACCCGGCTTTCGCCAGCGGATTCGGAGACCTGACTGTGCACGAGGTGGCCATGTCCCTAGAGGACACGGGCCTGGCCTATTTCGCCTACTACGCCGGTGGTTTCCGGGTGGCCCGGATCCAGGACAGCGAACTCGTCGAGACCGGACACTTCATCGACGAAGGCGGCAACAACTTCTGGGGCGTTCAGGTATTCGAAAGGGACGGCAAGGAGTACGTCGCCGCTAGCGATCGCGACTTCGGGCTTTACATCTTCGAGTACACCGGTCCATGAGTTAGCCGGATCACAGCCCAGGCCCCATGCCGTATCGACGATCAAGGGCGAAGCCCGACAAGGACTTCGCCCTTGATGACTCAGGTCGCTTCAGAACAACCTCCACCGAACATGGCGGGCAGGCTGAGATTCGAAGAACCCCTGGGAGCCACGCCGAGGTCAACCCGGTAGTTGCGTTGGCCACCGGAGGCGCCACCGTCATTGGCGAACGGACAAGTTCGGCCCTCAGCGCTGCTCGTTCATCCCGATGGATGAACGAGCGGGCGGCAGAACGCATCAACAAAGAGCCCTCCGTAGCCGGTCGGCATACCAACTGGGCGATGGCGCCATCGCCCAGCTCGGCACGCTAGGTTCCGAAGATCACCAACATCAATAGGATCATCGGAGGTCGAGTGACCGAACTCACGCTCGTCCCTTCGGTCGCCTCGCTTGGATAGACGTTGTCCTGCTGGTTTGGTTCGGCCTCACCGCTTTCTCTGTCGACGACGAGGGCTATTGCCCCGACGTCATGAAACAAGGTGTCAGCCCCGAGATCGCTCCGGTGGGAGCGACCGCGTCCGTGACCAGAACGATGCGGTCGGGCCCGAGGGCGGCCCGCGCCACCCGCACCGCACCGGCGTCGACGTGGTGCCCGTCTGCGATCAGCCCGGCCGCCACGGTGGGATGTGCCAGGGTGGCGGCCGCCAACCCCGGGGAGCGGTGGGCCATGCCCGACATGGCGTTGAAGAGGTGGGTGGCCATGGTCGCCCCGGCATCGAAGCCGGCCATTGCCTGGTCGAAGGTGGCGTCCGAGTGGCCGAGGGACACCACGACGCCGTTGCCGGCGAGGGCGGCGATGGTGGCGAGCCCCCCGGGCAGCTCGGGGGCCAGCGTCACCATCCGAACCCCGGTGGCGGGCGACCAACCTTCGACCAGGTCGGGGGAGGGGTGGCGGAGCTTCCCGGGGTCGTGGGCGCCGCGGCGAGACCGCGCCAGGAACGGCCCCTCGACGTGCAGACCGAGCACCGCGGCGCCTGCGTACCCGTGGGGGGGCCCGGCAACCACCACCCGGCGGGCGGCGTCGACGACTTCGAGGTCGGTGGAGACGAGGGTGGGGAGAAAGGCGGTGACCCCGGATGCGGGGAGGCTGGCCCCCACCTCCCACATCGTCTCCGGGTCGGTGGTGAAATCGAGCCCGAGCCCGCCGTTGATCTGTAGGTCGAGGTAGCCGGGGGAGACGACCAGCCCACCCAGGTCCAGCGCAGGCCCGCCAGCAGGATCCGGACCGAGGACACCACCGGCGATGGCCAGGTCGGCGGGGGCGCCGCCGGCGGTGCGCCCGCCCCGCAGCGCCATCCCCGGGTCAACCACCCCGGGTTCCTATGCTCAGCTCCTGGGGACCTTCGCCCACGGGAGCTCGCGGTCGGAACGGGGCTCCCCGGGAAGACCGAGCACCCGCTCACCCAGGATGTTGCGCATGATCTCGGAGGTGCCCCCCTCGATCGAGTTGGCCCGGGACCTCAGGAAGCGCCGCCTGACGTCCTTCGGCACCTCCTCGGGGGTCTGCGGCTGGATCGACTCGTAGGTGTCGTAGAGCATCCCCTCGGGACCGAGCAGCTCGACGGCGAGCTCGTAGATCCGCTTGTTGAGCTCGGCGTACACCAGCTTGGCGGTGGATCCCTCGGGACCGGGGGTTCCCGTGCTCCGGTTCTGGTGGGCCCGGATGTTGGTGAGCCGGGCCGCCTCGGCCTCCACCCACAGCTTCATCACGCGGTCCCGATCCTCTGCGGTCCCGCCGGTGCGGCGCCACGTCTCGACCAGCTGCCCGATCGCCCCCGAGTTGCGGGGCACCACGTTGGCCCCGATCGCCACCCGCTCGTTCATCAGGGTGGTCAGCGCCACCTTCCAGCCGTCGCCCCGCCCGCCGATGCGGTTGCTGTCCGGGATGTGGACGTCGGTCATGTAGACCTCGTTGAACTCGGCCTCGCCGGTGATCTGGCGGAGCGGCCTGACCTCGACGCCTTCGGTTTCCATCTCCATCAGGAAGTAGGTGAGCCCCTGGTGCTTGGGCAGGTCCGGGTCGGTCCTGGCGACCAGCATCCCCCACGCCGAGACGTGGGCCACGGTGGTCCACACCTTCTGGCCGTTGACCACCCACTCGTAGCCGTCGGCGACCGCCCGGGTCGACAGCCCGGCGAGGTCGCTGCCCGCCCCCGGCTCGGAGAAGAGCTGGCACCAGATCTCCTCACCGGTGAAGAGGGGGCGGAGATGGCGGCGCTTCTGCTCCTCGGTGCCGTGGGCGACCAGCATCGGGGCTCCCATGCCGTGCCCGATGACGTCGAAGCCCGATGGTCGGTGCCGGGTGGCGGCATCGAGCCTGCCGTCGATGACATCCTGGAGCTGCGGGGCCAACCCGAGCCCCCCTTCGCCCACCGGGAAGCGGACCCAGGCAAGCCCGAGGTCGAACTGGGCGCCCATGAACTCGTGCCGGTCGCCATTGGGGTCGTGCTCGGCGAGCAACCGGTCGAGCAGCGCCTCCACCATGGCCCGGTCTGTGGTTGTGGTTGGAGCGGTGGTCACGGCTCGCTGTCCTCTTTGGTGGGTGGGGTGACGGTAGCCGCCGCGCCGTCCGCCGCCCGGCGCGCCCTGGCCCGGCGCTCCGCCCAGCGGACACCGCCGATGGCCAGGGCGACGGGGGCGACGAACAGCAGGATCTCGTCCCATCCGCCCTGGTGGGCGATCAGCCAGGGTGCGGCGCCCATCATCCGGCGAGGATGAAGAGGCCGAGGGAGGTGAGGGCGACCATCAGCACCAGCATGGCATGTTGGGTGCGCACCGCCGCCTCCTCACCGAAGTCGGCAAGGGCTCGATCGTGGGACAGGATCACCCCGGAGACGTGACCGCCGACGATGGTGGCTACCTGGAGGTACCACACGACCTCGGGGCTCATCCAGAAGCTGATCCTGCGGTCGGCGGTGCCGAACACGTTCCACCCCATCCCGAACGGGTCGCTGGCGGCCGCAATGAGGATCTGCCCCTCGAAGAGGACCAGGGTGAGGTAGTGGGCGAGGGCGTAGGCGAGGGCGATGGGCACCAGGGTGTGGGCGAACCGATCGGCCACGGCGCCGACGGTGTGGCCCGAACCTGCCACCCGCGCCGAGTACCAGGAGGCGGCAAAGTAGGCGACGCCGATCGCCGCCACCCAACCGGCCAGCGCCAGGGTCTCGAACCACATCTCGTTGCGGAGCGACCCCACCAGACCGATCCACCAGTCGGTGCCGGAGATCCCGTCGTAGGTGACGGTCCCGATCATCACCACCAGCAGCCACGACAGACCGCGCCACGACGGCATGGCGGCCAGGGCACGGACCCAGCCGGTGGGGCGGTCCCCGACCGTGGTCCGGTCCCGGGGGGCGATTGCGCCGAGCAGGCCGAACCAGGTGTGGAACCCGTCGACGAGCCGGAGCCCGGACTCGGGTCCCGCCACCCGCCCGGCGGCGACGATCACCCCGGTGAGCACCAGGGCGGCGATGGCCAGGGTCCTCGGGTCGCTCGAATTCGGGGACACCAGCTCCAGCCAGGTGAACCCGAGCAGCGACAGCGTCGCCGGGGCCAACCCGAGCCGGTCCACAAGATCGGGTCGCTCGGGGACGGATGTGTAGAGGCGGCGGCTCAGCCAGCCCCACGGGCTCATCCAGCGCCACCAATCGCCGATCAACGGCGACAGGAACGGGACCACCAGCCAGAAGCCGACGAGGACCAGCACCGGGGTCACGTTGAGCGTCGAGCCGGTGCCATCGGCCAGCCCGGCGATGACCACGAGGGCGAACAGGGCCACCCCGACGACCCGCAGGATCGACCCGAACCGGCTGGGTCGAGGCGGCGTGTCGGCGTCGATGACCGGGCCCTGGAGTCGGGGCGACGTCCACAGGGCCGACACCAGCAGGAACGAGACCACCACCACCCCGGCGCTGGCGGCGAAGTAGCCGACCGGCACCGGAAGGTCTGCCCGTCCGCCAAGACCGTGGGCCAGGGCCGTCGCCGGGGTCAGCGTCACCGCAGACACGGCGGCGGCGAGGACGGACAGCAGGCGCCGTCCGCACCGGGCACGAACCGAGGTCATCCGCCGGCCGTACCCGGCCGAAGGTGCTGGTCGTCCTCGATGACGAGGCGGTCGGGATCGGCGATGATCATCGATCCGCCGCCGAACGATGGCTCGGACCGGGACGGGGAACTGTCGTGCACCGGGGCCGATGGGAACGGTCGGCGGTGCCGGTCGAGCGACCGGTCCATGTCGGTGACCATGACGATGGTGACGGGCTGCACGGCGCTCCTCGGTCCCGGGTTGGGGTGAGGGTATCCGACGCCGGGCGCTGATCGGATTGCCGGTGGCTCCGAGCCGTCTGGTCTGTTCATGCAAGTATGCGTATTATGTTCGTCATGCGATCGCCAACGCAGTTCGGTGTCGCCGTGCTGGGCGCCTCCGGGTACTCCGGTGGGGAGCTGGTGCGGCTGATCGACACCCACCCCGGGCTGGTGGTGACCGGGCTCGGCGCCCGATCATCGGCAGGGTTGCCGTTGGGGTCGGTGCATCCCCATCTTGGCGGCGGAGACCGGATGCTCGCCGCTCTCGACCCCGAGACGCTCCGGGCCGACCTCGTCTTCCTGGCGCTCCCCAACGGGGCCTCGGCCGAGGCGGCGGTGACGCTGGCGGGTCGGGGGATTGCGGTTGCCGACCTGGGCGGCGACCTGCGCTTCGCCTCGGTGGGGCGGTTCGTCGAGGCGTACGGTGCCGATCCCCCGTACCCGGACCAGATCGGATCGTGGGTCTACGGGATCCCCGAGCTGTTCGGTGACCGGATCCGGTCGGCGCCCCGGGTGGCGGTGGCCGGCTGCTATCCGACCGCAGCGGTGCTCGCCCTGGCGCCCCTGCTCGGCGACGGGTTGATCGGCCCCAAGGTGGTGGTCGACGCCAAGTCCGGGGTCAGCGGCGCCGGCCGGTCGGTCAGGACCGATCTGATGTTCGGGGCGGTCGATGGCAACGTGACCGCCTACGGGATCGGGGCCCACCGTCACCGGCCCGAGATCGAGCAGGCGCTCGAGGCCGTGGCCGGGGTGACCCCCTCCGTCACCTTTACCCCTCACCTGGTACCGATGATGCGGGGCCTGCTGGCCACCGGGTATGCGGTGGCCGGGGATGGGGTCACCAGGGGCGACCTGGTCGACTCCCTGGCCAAGCGGTACGCCTCGACCCCGTTCGTGTCCGTGATCGACGACCCGCCCCAGACCCGATGGGTGACCGGGTCGAACCGGTGCCTCATCTCGGTCCATCTCGACCGGTCGACCGGATCGGTGGTGGTGGTGTCCGTCCTCGACAACCTGCTCAAGGGAGCCGCCGGCCAGGCGGTCCAATGCGCCAACCTGATGCTCGGCCTCCCCGAGGAGACCGGCCTCCCGGCGGCGGGAACGCGGCCGTGACCACCGGCCACGGGGCGCCATCATCGGGCAAGCAGCGGATCGCGGGGACCATGGCCAAGGCACGGATCTTCTCCGAGGCGGTGCCGTTCATTCGCGCCTACCGGGGCAGCACCGTCGTGATCAAGTACGGCGGCGCCGCCATGGTCGACGACACGCTCCGGGCCTCGTTCGCCGACGACGTGGCCATGCTCCACTTCTCAGGTATCCGGCCGGTCATCATCCACGGCGGCGGGCCACACATCTCAGCGGCGTTGCGGCGCCGGGGGGTCGAGCCGCAATGGGTGGACGGGCGCAGGGTCACCGACGCCGAGGCGATGCGGGTGGTGCAGGCGACGCTCGCCGGTGAGGTCAACCCCGATCTGGTCAGGCTGGTCAACGCCCACGGGTCGGTGGCCGCAGGGGTGACCGGGCTCGACGGCAACCTGTTGGTCGCCAGGAGGGCGGACGAGCGGCTCGGGTTCGTCGGCGACGTGGTCAAGGTGGATCCCAGCGTGCTGGTCGCCCTGATCGATCAGGGCTTCGTCCCCGTGGTGGCCCCGTTGGCCAGGGGCGAGGACGGGGCGGTGTACAACGTCAACGCCGATGCGGCCGCCGCCGCCATCGCCGTTGCCCTGGGGGCCTCGAAGCTGGTGTGCCTCACCGACGTCGAGGGGCTGTACCGGAACCCCGCCGACCCGGACACACTGATCTGGCGGATCGTGGTCGACGAGGTCGACGACCTGCTCGGTGCGGGTGCCGTCAGCGGCGGGATGCTGCCCAAGCTGACCGCCTGCGTCGCCGCGGTGCGGGGCGGGGTCGATCGGGTGCACATCCTCGACGGGCGAGTCCAGCACGCTGTCCTGCTCGAGATCTTCACCCCCGAGGGAGTCGGAACGATGATCACCATGGAGGAGGTCCGGTGAACGGGTCGGTCGCCAACAGACGTCGTCTGGTGCGCCGTCTGGTCAGGGCGGGTGAGATCGAGTCGCAGCACGAGCTGGTGGAGATGCTCGAATCGGCCGGCTATCCGGTCACCCAGGCCACGGTCTCGCGCGACCTCGATGCGATCGGCGCGGTCAAGGCCAGGACCGAGAACGGCGGTCACCATTACGAGATACCCGAGGATACGCCGGTGGGCGGCCCGGTCGACCGGAAGCTGGCGCTGGTCATCAACGAGTTCGTCGATGTGTTCGCCTCGTCGGGCAACCTGCTGATCATCCACACCAGGCCGGGGGCGGCGCACGTGGTGGGGAGCGCCCTCGACCGCGTCCGGCTCGACGGGATGCTGGGCACGGTCGCCGGCGACGACACCCTGCTGGTGGTTGCATCCGAGAAGGTGGGTGGGAGCGGGCTGATCGAGCAGCTCTCCGCACGGGGCGTGGATGCATGAGGTCGAAGGAGCGGGTCAAGCGGGTCGTGCTCGCCTACAGCGGGGGGCTGGACACCTCGGTCATCCTCCGCTGGATCCAGGAGGAGTACCAGGCCGAGGTCGTCGCCTACACCGCCGATGTCGGTCAGGGCGATGAGGTGGAGGAGGCGGCCAGGAAGGCGTTGGCGACCGGGGCGGTCGAGGCCATCACCGAGGATCTCCGTCACGACTTCGTCGAGGAGTTCGTGTTCGCCGCCCTGCGCGCCAACGCCATCTACGAGGGCTACTACCTGCTGGGCACCTCGCTGGCCCGCCCCATCATCGCCAGGGGCCTGGTCCGGGCGGCGGAGGCAACCGGCGCCGACGCCATCGCCCACGGAGCGACCGGAAAGGGCAACGACCAGGTGCGCTTCGAGCTGGCAGCGTACGCCCTGAAGCCGGACATCAAGGTGATCGCCCCCTGGCGAGAGTGGGACCTCAGAGGTCGGGCCGACTGCGTCGCCTACGCCGGGCGGCACGGGATCCCGGTGCCGGTGACCCCGCAGAAGCCGTACTCGATCGACGCCAACGTGCTCCACGTCTCCTACGAGGGCGGGGTGCTCGAGGACCCGTGGGTGGCGCCGCCCGGCGACATGTTTCGGATGACCAACAGCCTCGTCGACGCCCCCGACCGGCCGGAGGTGGTGACGGTCGGGTTCGCCAACGGCACCCCGGTGTCGGTGGACGGGGTCGAGATGGGGCCGGTCGACCTGCTCACCACGCTCAACACCATGGGGGGCAGGCACGGGGTGGGACGGGTGGACATCGTCGAGAACCGGTTCGTCGGGATCAAGAACCGCGGTGTGTACGAGACACCGGGAGGGACCATCCTCTATCACGCCCATCGCGCCGTGGAGTCGATCACGCTCGACCGGGAGGTGGCCCATCTCCGCGACGAGCTGGTGTCCCGGTACGCCGAGATGGTCTACAACGGGTTCTGGTTCTCCCCGGAGCGTGAGGCGCTGCAGGCCTTCATGGATCAGGTCCAGACCAGGGTCAACGGCGAGGCGCGACTGATGCTGTACAAGGGGCAGGCCATCGTCCAGGGTCGACGCTCCGACAGCCACAACCTCTATGACGAGGCCACCGCCACCTTCGAGGCCGACGACGTCTACGACCAGGGCGACGCAACCGGCTTCATCCGGCTCCAGTCGCTCCGGTTGCGGACGTTCGCCGAGCACCGGATCGGGGGAGGCGAGTGACCACGTTGGGTGACCCGGTGCCGATCGCGCCGGATCCTCCGGCGGCCCGACGGTCGCGGTCGAGCAGGCACCGGTGAGCGACCCAACATTCACCCTTTGGGGTGGCCGCCTCGCCGCCGGTCCCGGGGAGGCCTTGTGGCGGTTCACCGTCGACCGCAGCGACCTGCGGCTCCTCACCCACGACATCCGTGGCTCGCTGGCCCACGTCTCCATGCTGGGGAGGCGGGGCATCCTGTCGGCAGACGAGGCCGACACGCTGGGCAGGGGGCTCGAGGCCATGAGGGCCGAGGCGGAGGCCGGCTCGTTCCCATTCCTCGAGAGCGACGAGGACGTCCACACCGCGGTGGAGCGCAGGCTCACCGAGATCGCCGGCCCGGTGGCGGGCAAGCTCCACACCGGCCGCTCCCGCAACGACCAGGTGTGCCTGGACCTGCGGCTGTACCTGGCTGAGGCGGTGGACGCCAGGCTGGCCGAGATCGACGGGCTGGTCGCCGCCCTGGTCGCCCAAGCCGAGCGCCACACCGGCACCATCGTCGCCGCCTATACCCACCTCCAGCAGGCGCAGGCCATCCCCCTCGGCCACCACCTGCTCGCCTATGCCTGGATGCTGACCCGCGACAGCGCCAGGCTGTCAGGGGCCCGCACCAGGATAGCGGTGTCGCCGCTCGGCGCCGGGGCCGTCGCCGGCAGCTCGCTGCCGCTCGACCCGGTGGCGGTGGCCGAGCAGCTCGGGCTCGCCGCCGTGTTCGAGAACTCGATGGACGCGGTGGCCTCACGCGACTTCGTGTCCGAGTACGTGTTCTGTTGTGCGCAGACGATGACCAACCTTTCCCGGCTCGCCGAGGACCTGGTGCTGTGGTCGACCGGCGAGTTCGCCTGGGTCCGGTTCGACGACACCCTTGCAACCGGCTCGTCGGCGCTTCCCCAGAAAAGGAACCCGGACATGGCCGAGCTGGTCAGGGGCCGCGCCGCCTCGACGCTCGGCGACCTGACCGCCGTGCTCGCCCTACAGAAGGGCCTTCCCCTCGCCTACAACCGCGACTTGCAGGAAGACAAGGCGCTGGCCTTCAGGGCGGACGACACCCTGGCGGCGGCACTGGCGGCGATGACCGCATTGATCAGCGGAGCACAGTTCGATCCGCCGCCGCCGGATTCGTCGGTGGTGGCGCTCGACCTGGCCGAGGTGCTGGTCGCACGGGGCACGCCGTTCCGCCAGGCCCACGCCACGGTGGGGCGGTTGGTGGCCCGCCTGGCCGCAGAGGGCAGGCTGCTCGGTGATGTCACCGTCGATGAGTTGTTGTCCGCAGATGCCTCCTTTCTCCCCGATGACCTGGCAGTGCTCAATGTGGCTCGCTCGGTCGAGCGACGCCGCACCCGCGGTGCCGGATCACCCCGATCCGTGGTCGCTCAGATCGACGCGCTCCGGTCCTGGCTGGGCTCGGACCGACCGGCCGTAACGGGCTGACCAGGGCTCGGCCGGCCGTCTCGTATCGACCCGCAAGCCGAGCCAGCCTGCAACCGCCGACCCCGTGACGACCGCACTCAGGCGGCTGCGATGGCGACGGCTACCGAAGCACACACTTCGCACGACGGCTCCGGACAGGCGGAGACGACAGTGAAAGCGATGCCGGCCGCACGCAGCGAGCCCTCGGCGACCGCAAGATCGTGGGCGCCCCCGTTGTACGCCGGGATCGTTGGGGATTGGTTCTTCATCATCTCGACAAGGTATCGGCCGGGTGTGACAAATTCCCTTTCCGCTGGCGGGCGACCCGCTGGCGCGCCGGGAGGCCGCAGGTTGCCTAGGTTTCTTTGGTGCCCGGTCGTAGCGACACGCTGGCGCGCCGGGAGGCCGCCCGCCTGCTCCGGGTCTCCTTCAAGATCTGACCAATGGTCTGGACTGGGCCGCTGGTCTGGACTGGGCCGCCAAACGGAGCCGACCGATATCGCACGGCGAGCAACCGCATAGGCTCGGAGCCAACATGACGACGCCATCTGTGGCGGAGGTGGTGACGATGTCCTGGCCCTCACGGCGGCTGGCAGGAATCCTGCTGGTCCTGTATCCGACGGTGATCATCGGGGGAGTCAGCCTGCTCGGCATGCTGGTCAACGACCCGACGTACCAGGAGAACGCGTTGCGCCAGGACCTGTGGCGTGCCGGCCATGCCCACGCCGGCGTGCTCTTGCTCCTGTCGCTGGTGACCCTGCGTTACGTCGATCAGACCGCGCTCGGCGAGCGGGCGAGGTCGTTCGCCCGACACTCGGTACCGGTGGCCGCCGTGGCCCTGCCCGTGGCGTTCTTCCTCTCGGTGCCGACACCTGCTTCCACGCAACCGAACGCCCTCATCTGGCTGGCACCGGCGGGTGCCGTCGTTCTCGTCGCCGGTCTGGTGACCCTCGGCTTCGGCCTGCTCCGGGCGCCCCGGGCCACGACCAGTGGTACCGGTGCCTGAGCGCCGCCACCGTCGATTTACTCAGCCACACCCTTCTCGAAGTCCGCCGCCGTGGGACGGGTGACATTCGTCCGGGGCTGATCCTCGGCATCCCTGGCGCCCTCGGGAGCCCCCGGGGGGAGGCAGGGCGCAGACCCGATCGCTCAGGTGGTGGCGGTGCACTCGCCGGATGCTTCGGCGTGGGGCTGTCCCCTGGCGCCGGCAACCATGGCCACCCCGGCGAGGATGATCGGGAGGGCGACCCACGCATGACCCGACAGCCGTTCGCCTGCGAGCCAGATCCCCAGGAGCACGGCGACCACGGGGTTGACGTATGCGTAGCTGGTGGCCAGGGTGGGACGCACGTTCTGCAGCAGGTAGGTGTAGGCGCTGAAGGCGAGGGCGGAGCCGAAGGTGGCGAGGTAGATCAGTGCCAGCCACCCGGAAAGGGCGGGGGCGTGCTCGAAGCGCTCGCCCCTGACCAGCCCGATCAAGACCAGGATCGGGGCGGCGGCGAGCATCTGGGCGGCGCTCGACATCAGTCCCGTCGGCATGGCGATCCTCCCGCTCCACACCGATCCGAAGGCCCACGACACCGGGGCGACGATGACCAATGCGACGCCGATGGCGTTCCCCTGGAAGTCCCCTTCGCCGGTGAGGATGACAACGCCGGTCAACCCGAGCGCCAACCCGATCCACTCGCGGCCGGTTGGCCACGATCCGAACAACCCCGCCCACAGCGCCGCCCACACCGGCATTACGGCGACGGCGGTCGCCGCCAAACCCGAGCCGACCCCGAGCGACTCGGCGATCGCCACCAGACCGACCCCGCCCACCAGCAGCAGCACGCCCACCTGGGTGGCACCGATCCACTGGCGCCCGGTGGGCATGGGTATGCCCGAGCGCCGCGCCATCACCAGCAGAATGAACCCGGCCAGGGTGAAGCGGATTCCGTTGCCGATCAGGGCGGGCATCTCCTCGACCAGGAAGCGCAGACCCAGGTAGGTCGATCCCCACACGAGGTAGACGGTCACCAGCGCCAGGACAACCAGCATCCGGGTCTGGTCGATGGTTGAGGCGGCGGGCGCCGTCGTCATGACCGGGCCCGACCGGACCGGGCGGCATCGCAGTGGTCCCGAGGCATCGACCGAGGGTAACGGTCCTTCCCCGGGGTCTCGACGGGGAGGGCCACAATGGGAAGGCCTATAGAGTCCCGTCCTGGAGGACCCCGTGGAACTACATCGCCATGAAGACGCCGCCCCGTTTCAGTTCGGCCATCTGATGGTCCGCAACATGACCCCGGACGGGTTCGAGCGGCTTTCGATCGCCGAGGTGGCGGTGCCGATCGGCGCGACAATCCGCCGTACGCCGCCGCATCCGCCGACAAGTTGTACGTGGGGATCACGGGCGACATCGAGTTCCGGACCGGCGACGAGACCGCACGGGTACGTCGGGGAGACGTGTTGGTGGTCAGGTCGGGCGAACGCTACGCCTACCACAACGGCGGGTACGAGATGGGCCGCCTCCTGGTCCTCCAGGTTCCGGCGGGGGAAGCCTGACCGCCGCTCAGGACACCAGCGCCAGGCTGCGGTAGACCGTTGCGAAGTGGAGGGCAGATGCGGCCACGACCAGGACATGGAACGCCTCGTGGTACGAGAACACCCGCGGCCACAGCCGGGGCCGTCTGGTGACCAACATCACCATCCCCCCGGTGTAGAGCACCCCACCGCCGACCAGGAGGGCGACCCCGCTCCACCCGGCGGTCTCGGCCACCGACGGCAGCATGATCAACCCGATCCAGCCGAGGGTGGTCATCATGGCGATGCCGAGCCAGTGGCGCTGCGCCCGGGAGAAGATCTGCTGGCCGACCCCGACGGCGGTGACGCCCCAGGCGATCATCAGCATGGCGACCGTGGTCCACCCATCGGTGGTGAGCACGGCGACCGGGGTGTAGCTGGCGGCGATGAGCACGAAGATCATCGAGTGATCGGTGCGCTGCATCCGGCGCTTCCACCGCTCCGACCAGGGGATCGAGTGGTACAGCGAGCTGGTCGTGTAGAGGCCGACCATCCCGAGGGCGAAGACGAGGACGGCCATCCGGGTGGTGGGCGACGGTGCCCTGACGAACAGGACGGCGCCCCCTATCAGAGCCAGCATGGCGGCGGCGGCATCCATCATCCCCCGCACCGGGTTGAGCATGCGACCGAGCGTCATGCGCTCGTTTGCCGGGAGGTCGGGGACCGGGTTTGGCATCGGCCGAGGCTACCAACCCCCGTGACCTACCGGCAAGGGAGCGAGCCTACGCTTGGATTCTGGGAGGCGATGTGACCGGTGACGACGACGCGTTCATCGAGGCGCTGCGCTCCTCCGGCCCGATCCCGAGTTGGCGGATCGCCTCGGGCTCTTCGGGCAGTTCGTCGGGTCCTGGGTCCTCGAGGTGACCAACTACGACGCCGACGGTGGCGGCGTCACCCTTTCCGGGGAGTGGCACTTCGGTTGGGTCCTCGGCGGTCGAGCGGTCGCCGACATCTGGATATGCCCCAGCCGATCGGCCACCGATCAAACGCCCTACGAGCACGGCATGAGCGTGCGCTTCTACGACGAGTCGATCGAGGCGTGGCGTTCGACATGGATAGGTCCGGTGGGGCGGATCGTCCGCCCGTTCACGGCACGCCCGATCGGCGCCGAGATCGTCCTCGAGGGTCGTATCGAGGGCGACCTCGAGACCCGGTGGGTGTTCTCGGACATCACCCCGACGTCGTTCCTCTGGCGCAACGAGGAATCCACGGACGGGTCGAGCTGGAGGCTCAACCAGACCTTCGTGGCCCGGCGCGCCGGCTGAGCTCCCGGTCCTCGGCGTCGGGGATAATCAGGCGTTATGGGTATCCGGATCGCCAACTGCTCGGGCTTCTTCGGTGACCGCCGCACCGCCGCCAGGGAGATGGTGGATGGCGGGCCCATCGACGTCCTCACCGGCGACTACCTGGCCGAGCTCACCATGGCGATCCTCGCCCGGCACCGGATGCGGTCCCCCGACGCCGGCTTCGTGCCCACCTTCCTCGAACATCTGGGCGACGTGCTCGTCACCTGCGTCGACCGGGGGATCCGGATGGTACCAGGCGGCGATCGCCGCCGCCGATATCCTCGGCCGGCCCCACGCCCCCGCCGACTACTCGGCCGTCCCCAGGGTGACCTTCACCGATCCCGAGGTGGCCTCGGTCGGGCTGACCGAAGCGGCAGCCAACGACGAGGGGATCGAGGTCACCGTCGGATCCACCCCGGTGCCGACCACGGCGCGGGGATGGATGCACAAGGCGGGCAACGACGGGGTGATCAAGCTGGTCGCCGACCGGGGCCGCGACGTGCTGGTCGGGGCCACCGCGGTGGGGCCCAACGGCGGCGAGGTCATCGGGCTGCTCACCCTGGCGGTGAAGGCGGCAACCCCGCTCGACCTGCTCCGCACCATGATCTACGCCTATCCGACCTTCCACCGCGGGATCGAGGACGCCCTGGGCCACATCCCCCGCCGCTGATCCGCGAACCTAGGTTCTGCGTACCCCTGGCGAGTACCAATCCGCTGAAGTTCAACCTAAGGTTCCTGGGTGTCGCCACGACACGCGATCCGCTGAAGTCCGGCGAGCGGCGGGCGAAGGCGACCTCGGTCACCGGGTCCAGGTCCGGCCGGGGACTCGATCGTCGCCGTTGAGGAGCCGGACCAGGGTCTTCTCGGGGCGCCTCATCAACCGACCCGAGCGCGAACGGCGCCACACCTCATCCAGCTCGCCGTTGCGGTAGGCGTCGATCACCAACGGATGGACATACGACTCCCGGCACACGGCGCGGGTGTTGCCCAGGGCCTCGGCGGCCTCGTCGATGGCGGCCAGGACGAGGTCCTCACCCTCGGCGTCCACGGGCGGTCCCGAAACGGCCAGTGACGCCGTCGCCACCGCCGACCCGGCCCAGGTGCGGAAGTCCTTGGCGGTGAACGCCTCCCCCATCGCCTCCCCGAGATATGCGTTGACATCGTCTGAGGTGACGCCGACGACCCCTCTCTCGGACTCGTATGAGAAGAGCCGCTGGCCCTCGAGATCCTGGCACCGAGACACCTGCGAGGCGAGCCTGGCATCTCTGAGGGCGACCTCCCGCACCGCTCCGCCCTTGGCGGTAAAGCTGAACCGGATACGATCGCCCTCGACCTCGACGTGGTCCGCCTCGAGCGTGGTGACGCCGAACGAGCCATTCGCCTTGCAGTAGCGCTGGTTACCGACCCGGATCAGGGTCTGGTCCAGGACCGCAACCGCCAGGGCGACCACCTTGATGTGCGGCAGCCGGCGCCGCCTCAGATCCGCCTCGACCGTCCTGCGCAGTTGGGGCAGGGCCAATCCGAACGGGCCGAGGCGTTCGAACTTGGCCTCGTCGCGCACCTCGTCCCACGCCGGGTGGTAGCAGTACTGCTTGCGGCCGGCGGCATCACGACCGGTGGCCTGGATGTGACCCTCCGGATCCGGGCAGATCCACACCTCGGTCCACGCCGGTGGTATCGCCAGCGACGAGATTCGCGCCTTGCGAGACACGACGGCCGCTGACGTGGACGAACGAGAACCCGCGGCCGCGACGCCTGCGGCGGATGCCCGGCTCCTCATCCGCGACGTAGCGGAGCCGGGCACGTTTCGACAACGCAAGTGGATCGACTGCGGTCACCGGATGACCTCTGCCGGCAGCTGCGGTAGACCGAGAGAACGGCCCGGCGCTCCGATGCCGGGCTCAGAGCATGTCCCCCCGTGCCTGCTCGGCACGGGACGCCCCGATGGCGGTCTCGACATTCTTCTGCTCCTCCGGTGGTGGGAGCACGGCATCCATGCCCAGCGACTCGATCCACAGCTCCCGTGCCCAGCCCATCGTGTGGTACAGATGGTGGTCCTCCTCATCCTCCACCTGGTCGTACGCCTCCTGGAGTACCTTGGCGCGCGATCCCGTCGACTTCGATGCCACCTCGCCGATCAGCACCCAGTTGGCGTGGTCCTTGGTCTCCGCCTCGACCACGCATTCGGCGGCCACGAGCTGAGCGGCGGTCGGGTCGCCGCCACTCTGGGCCATCTCCATCGCCTTGATCAGCGACTCACCCTTGTGGCGGACCACCATACGGCCCGGGGTCTCCTTCGACGGGTCCATGCCGAGATCCGAGAAGATCCCGGTGACGATGCGGACGTGGTTCTTGGTCTCGTCGAGGTACTTCTGCCATTCCTGCTCGAGGTCAGTGTTGACCGCGCAGCGGATCGCCGCCTCGTAGACCAGCACGCCACCGAGCTCGGTCTCGAGCGCCTGGTAGAGCAACTCGTCTATCTGCGAATCCTTCATTGGCCTGCTCCTGTCGGGTCATCGGTCGCTGCGGCGCGACCACCTGCAGCAGCTACCCGATGAAACCGTGGGGCAAACCGGCGGTTCCGCCCCCTACGAGCGGTCCGGCTCCCCGTCCCCGTCGGTCACGATCCCCTGCTTGGCGTCGTGGTCCTGAGCGGTGGGCGGCTCGCCTATGTCGAGGACGCGCACCGGGACGCCGTTGATCGTCGTCGGCAGGGTGTCGGTGTCGATCAGGCCGGCGGTGAGGACCAGGATGCAGGGTACGCCGTCCTCGGTCGCCCCCTGCCCCACGCCTTCGACCCCGTCACGGTCGAGCAGTTCCTGGGACTCCTCCAGGGCTGCAGCCACGGCCTCGCCCGAGGGGTGATCGGTCACTGGTCCTCCGTCAGTCTCACGTTGAGCAGTGCCTGGGCGAACAGGATGTTGTTCATGATGGTCACCACGCTGGAGCCGGCGAAGAGCAGCCCGATCGCGTTGTTGTCGGTGTCGAGCACCAGGCTCCCCGAGTCGCCGCCTGCGCTCATCGACGTGGTGATGATCTGCTTGACGAACTTGCCCATCTTGCCGCCACCGTAGTTGACGTTGACCGTGGCGTCGACGGAGATGACCCTGCCCGTGGTGAAGTTGGTGGTGCGACCCGTCTTCTTGACGATGGCGCCGACCACGACCGGGGCGTACATGTGGTTGACGTATCCCAGGTAGTAGATCTCCCTGGTGAAGTCGTCGAAGGGCACCTCGGCCACGGCGGCGTCGACCAGGTTGTCCGATCCGTCGAACTTGATGGGGACGTAGTGGTGCAGGGTGCCGATCTGGTCGGACGGGCCGCCGCCGTCGTACGGTCCCGGTTGGTAGATGGCGTCGCCGATGTTGGCGTCGTTGGAGTTGGCCAGCACATGGTTGTTGGACAGGATGTAGTAGCGGGACGGGATACCGGGGTTGACCGCCCGGTCGTAGCAGCCGCTGCCCGCGGTCCCCTGCGGTGATGGCGAAATGGCCGACGCTGTCGCCACCCATGGCGGGACGGCGCTTCTTGGCCAGGGTCTGGACCGAGCCGGTCTCGGTCTTGCGCCCACCCCCGGCGAACAGGGTGCCGACGGGGACGACATCGGTGGGACGCCGGTTGAGGGTCTTGGGGATCCGGTCCGTGGTCGGCAGCAGGTCGAGGTCGACCTTCTGCTCGACGAAGACCTGGATGCAGCGCTCGTTGGTGGCGACGCCGTCGGTCTCCTTGAACCCGAGCCCCACCCCGACCACGTTGTCAAGGGCGAGGAGGTCGTTCTCCCGCTCCCGCTTGGTCTGTACCAGAGCCTCGGTGAAGTCGGGCGCGATCTGCGCCGTGGTCAGGTCGACGGTGGTCATGGTTCTCTCCCCATGCTCCTCGGGACCCGTCTGGTCCCCTCGGAGATACGAACGTGAGACTACGACCTGGATACGACAAACACCTGGGGCCCGTGGAGCGGGCCGCATCGCTCGGGTTGTCGCCGAGTCACGACCGCGAAGCCGTGGTGACCAGCCCGATCAGGATCGCACCCCACCATGCCACCTGGGATACGGTCGCCGCCACCAGCAACCTGGTACGGATCGGAGCCGGGATCGCCTCGATGGTGGCCTCCCTGGGCAGCCCGGTCAGCGTGTGGTCCAGATCATCGATACTCCATTGAGCGCGATCACCAGCACGCAGCTCAGCTTGACCCAGGTGAGCCCGGAGCCGAGGTCCGGCTCGAGCATGGCGCCGCTGACCAGCAGCCCGGCCAGTCCCAGCCAGATCAGCGGTCGGGCGGCGGCGGCGAGCCGGGCCGACTCGCGCAGCCCCCTCGCTCCCATCAGCCAAAGCAGGGCGTGCCAGTCGACCACGATCACCGCCCCGAACCCGACCGCCAGTGCCAGCACATGGAGGGAGAGGGCCACCTGGCCGAGCGCCTCGCTGGGGGACACCAGGGCCGAAACGCTTGCGGAGGCTCCCCAGGCGAGGGCGACCGCAACGTACACCATCGGCCGCGGCCCCCGGTGGGCTGCGCCGGGTCGGGGAGCCGGGTCCGGTGAAGGCCGCTGCTGCCGGTCGGCGACCTGGGACCGTTGCTCGGGACCTTCTCGCACGGGCGAGACCCCTCCATCCATCGCGCTGGGGTGACGCCTCACCTGCCCCGCGATGAGCGGGGTCACCTGCCGGGGATACGCAGCCATGGCCGCATCCGGTTCGCCCCGCCGTGCATGGGCGGGACGCTCGCCCATGTGCCAGGATGCCGGCGTGGGCATCCCCGTGGTCTCGGCCGAACGCACCATCGCCGCCGACGCCCAGGCGATCTTCGACGTCCTCGCCGATCCTGCCATGCACCCCGTCATCGACGGCTCGGGGACGGTGCGGGCGGCCCGCCCCGGCGCCCCCGAGCGGCTGGCCAGGGGATCGACCTTCGGGATGGACATGTCCCTGGGGGCGCCCTACCGGATCACCAACCGCGTGGTCGAGTTCGAGGACGGCCGCCTCATCGCCTGGCGCCACTTCGGTGGCCACCGCTGGCGGTACATCCTCACCCCGGTCGACGGCGGCACCCACGTCCGCGAGGAGTGGGACGCCAGCAGGGTCAAACGGTCGTGGATCCTGCGGCTCGCCCGCTACCCGACCCGGACGAAGCGGGCGATGGTCACCACCCTGGAGCGTCTCGACACCCTGCTCACCGGTGCGAACCCGTCCGGGTAGCGCGGGCCATGCCTCGTCCGGGGATCGCACCGGTCAGGCAGAGGTGGCCGGCTCCGGTTGCTCCTGGCTCGCCGGCCGCTGGCGGCGTCGCGGGCGGGTCGTCAGCGCCGCCGCGTAGGATTGATGCGGTCGGGTCGGCCCCAGAGATCGACCCGGCAACGGCGGCCACCACCTACGGTTCTCCGGGCCGGGGGGCTTTCGGGTGGAGCCAGGGCAGTCTCGGGTCGAGGCCGGTTCGGATGGTGACCGGCTCGCTGGTTAGCGTGGCGGTATGAGTTGGCCGATCACCTACCGCCGCAGGGTCCGCTTCTCCGACAGCGACGCCCAGGGTCTCGTCTTCAACGGCAACTACCTCACCTATTTCGACGACACCGTCACCGACTGGCTGGAGGAGCTGGGCTACGGCTGGGAGCGAATGGTCGCCACCGGACACGACCTCGTACTCGCCCGTTGCGAGATCGACTTCCGCTCCCCGGGCAGGATCGGCGACACGTTGATCACCGGGGTCAGGGCGACCGGCTTCGGCCGCACGTCGATCCGGCTGGCCCTGGAGACATGGGACGAGGCCACCGAGCGCACCGTGGTCGAGGGCCGTCAGGTCCAGGTGATCATCGACCCCGAGACGTTCACCTCCCGACCCGTCCCCGACTTCCTCATCGAAGCCATCGAGGCCCTCCAAGGCCCCATCCGAGCCTGACCGGCTGCCTGCCCTGATTTTCTTAGGACCGAAACGCGTCACAGATGACGCGTTTCGATCCTAAGAAACGTCTGGTTCGAGCGGGGTCGGTTTCCCCAACTGGCCCAGCTGCGACACATCGCGTCGGAAGAGCAGCCCGATGGTCCAGTCGCTGACCACCCGGGCCTTGCGGGCGACCCCCGGGATCATCAGCAGGTGGTAGGAGCGGCCCATCCACCACGCCAGCGGACCGGTGAACGTGAACCTCCTCACCTGGGCGGTCCCCTGCCACTTGCCGAGGGTGACGGCAAGCCCCCGGTTGCGGTAGGTGAGCCGGGTGCGCCTCCCCACCCCGAACGAGGCGGCGATGTTGACCGCAGCCACCTTGGCCTCGCGCAGCGCGTGCTGGGCGGTCATCGGGGCGAACCCGCCCTCGGGAACGGGCACCTTGGCGGCGTCCCCGACCATGAACACGTTGGGCACCCCGATGACCTCCATCCCGTCGTCGACGGGCACGAAGCCACGCTCGTCGGTGGGGAGACCGAAGCCGGCGACGTCGGGGTTGGGCCGCTGGCCGGCCGTCCACACGATGGTCTCGGACCGGTACGGCTCGACCGTTTCGTCCGAGAGCACCACCGTCTTGTCGATGCACGAGACCAGCCGGGTACCGAGGTGCACCTCGACCCCCCGCCGGCGCAGCACCTTCGCGGTGAAGTCGGCCAGGTCGGGGTGGAGCCCGGGAAGCAGGGTCTGCTGCGCCTCGACCAGCACCCAGCGGAAGTCCTCGATGGTGAGACCCTGGTAGCGCCGCACCGCGTCGCGGGCGAGCGACTCGAGCTCGGCCAGGGCCTCGACCCCGGCATAGCCGCCACCGATGAACGTGAAGGTGAGGTGGCGCCTCCGGTCCACCGGATCCGAGGAGGCCTGGGCAACGTCGAGCTGGCGCAGCACCCGGTTGCGCAGCCAGATGGCGTCGGCCAGCGTCTTGAATCCTACGGCGTGGGCGGTGAGTCCCGGGACGGGGACGATCGTCGGCACCGACCCCGGTGAGACCAACGCCCGGGCGAACTCGAGCTCGAGGGTGTCTCCGGATACGGTGCGCACCGTCGCCGTCCGCCCAACGGGATCGAGGGCAACCACGTCGCCCACCAGCAGGGTGGTGCGGTCGAGCAGCTCGCGCAGCGGTATCACCGCATGGCGCGGCTCCAAGGTGCCCGAGGCCGCCTCGGGGAGCAGCGGCGAGAACAGCATGAAGTTCTCGTGGGCCACCATGACGATGCGCTCCGGTCTGCCCCGCATGAGCTTCTCGAGATGGCGGGCGCCGAGGGCCCCGCCGAACCCACCGCCGACCACGAGGACGTCGCAGAGCGCCACCCCGTCGATCGTACCGGGAGGGCGGGTTTCGGTACCCGGGGGGGTGGCGGGAGATCCAACGCCGCACATGGGCGGGTCAGCCCCGGGACCGGTCTCGGGGCCGCTCGCCGACCCTGGCCAGATCGGTCTCGTAGGCGAGGATCACGAGTTGGACCCGATCGCGCATCCCCAGCTTGACCATGGCCCGGCTGATGTGGGTCTTGGCGGTCAGCGGGCTGATGAACAGCTCATCGGCGATCTCGTCGTTGCTGAGCCCATGCGCCGCCAGCCGCACGACCTCTCGCTCGCGGTCGGTCAGCGCCTCGCGCCGCTCGGGATCGATCGGATCCGGTGCCTGGCGACGGGCGAACTCCTCGATGACCCGCCGGGTGACCGAGGGGGCGAGCAGGCCGTCGCCGGCGGCGACGGTGCGCACCGCCTCGTGCAGTTCCTCTGCGTCGACATCCTTGAGCAGGAACCCGCTGGCGCCGGCGCGCATGGCCCCGAACACGTACTCGTCGATCCCGAAGGTGGTGAGCACGATGACCCGGACGTCGGCGAGGTCGTCGTCTCGGCGGATGTGTGTGGTCGCTTCGATCCCGTCCATCCCCGGCATGCGCACATCCATGAGCACCACGTCGGGACGAGCGGCACCGACCAGGTCGACCGCCTCCCGCCCGTTGGCCGCCTCGCCCACCACGACGATGTCGTCGGCGAGCTCGAGCAGCACGCGGAACCCGGCGCGGACCACCGGCTGGTCGTCGACGAGCACCACCCTGATCCTCATGTCGGCCCGCCGTCGGCGGGGAGCACCGCCCGCACCCGATACCCTCCCTGCGGAACCGGGCCATGGTCGACCCGCCCACCCACCGGGCAGGCCCGCTCGGCCATCCCGATGAGCCCGAAGCCCGCCGTCGACGCCGGAGCACCGTGGGGGTGGGCGGTGCCGTCGTCAACGACCTCGACCACGAGCCCCTCGGCGGCGGCGCGGAGCGAGACCGTGGCGTTGCTGGCGTTGCTGTGCCGTACCAGGTTGGTCAGCGCCTCCCGGACGATGCGGTAGGCGGCCAGCTCCACGGCGCCCGACAGCTCGGCGCCGTCACGACCGTCATCAACGGTCACGTCGATACCCGCCGCCCGCACCGTGGCGGTGAGCTGATCGAGCTGGTCGAGACGGGGGACCGGGGCGGTGTCGTTGGTCTGGCGGAGGACCCCAACGGTGGCGCGCAGCTCCTGGAGCGCAGCCTTGCTCGAGGCCCTGGCCTGGTACAGGGCGGTGCGCGCCGTGTCGGGATCGACGTCGAAGGCGGCGACGGCGGCTGCCATCTGCACGTTGACCGCGGCCATGGTGTGGGCGACGACATCGTGGAGCTCGCGGGCCATCCTGGCCCGCTCCCCCTCCACCCTCCGCTGGGCCTCCCGGTCCCGCTCAACCTCGGCGAAGGCGACGAGCTGGCGGCGGGCCCGGGCCGCTTCGCCAAGGGCGAGAGGCACCAGCGGCCAGATCATCTCGAGGACCGGGGAACCACCCCTGGCGCCGATCGGGTCGTCGCTGGTGAAGCCCAGGATTCCCGACCAGGTGGCGGCGATGACGCCGGTGATGATGGTGGTGCGCCGGTCGCCCTGCACCGCGATCGTGTACAGGCCAACCATGACCGGCAGGTTGAGCAGCTCACCGTGGTGGCCGAGCAGGTAGAGACCGGTGAGCGCCGCCCCGCACACCATGGCGACCAGGTACGGGTGGCGCCGCCGGAACAGCACGGCTGCCACCATGAGGAAGGCCAGGGCGTAGGTGGTGGCATCGGCCTGCCTGGTGCCCTCCTCGTTCCACCAGGCGTCGAGGACGGTCGGGATGGCGACGACGACGACGAGCACGTCGATCGTCGCCGCCGGCATCGTGCGCAGCCGTTCGACCACTCTCACCGTCCCCACGGTAGGCCCGGGTGTCAGGTGTCGCGGTGGCGGAGGATCCACACCGCCCCGAAGACGACAGCGACGGTGTACGCCGCCACCACCAGCAGCGAGGGCCACGCACCCAGGCTGCCTACCGCCTCGGGGGTGGCCTCCGAGCTCTGCACCATCTTCTGCATCACCCCGTTGAGCGATGCGCCGCCGAGCCAGCGGGCGCCGTCGCCGAGCAGCGGGGCGAGCAGTCCCGGCATCAGCACCACGCCGACCACGGCGGCGGTGGCGCCCGCGGAGTGACGCACGATGGTCCCGATGCCGACCCCGAGCACGGCGATCGAGGCCAGCGCCAGCGCCGCCCCGACGATGGCGGGGAACGGCTCGCCGCTTGGGTAGATGGTGTCGTCGAGCATCATCAGACCGATCCCGTATGCCGCCGCCGCCGAGGGCAGGATGACGGCGAACGTGACCGCAGCCGCCACCGTCGACTTCGCCGCCAGGACCTCCAGGCGGCGCGGGCAGGCGGTGAGCGTGGTGCGGATCATGCCCGTCTTGAACTCGCCGGTGATCAGCAGCGCCCCCAGGACGGCGGCGATCACCTGGGCGATCACGGCACCGCCGAGCAGGCTGGCGCCGAGGATGGTGTCGTCGGGCATCAGGCTCCCGGTGGCGGCAACCACAACGGCGAAGACGGGGAGCACGGCCCCCATCACCACCGCCAGAACCACCGTGGAACGGGCGGTACGGAACTTTGTCCATTCGAACCTGACCGCTTCACCGAAGCCGACCCGCCTCCCCAGGTTCCGATCGGCGTTGCTCATTGCTTGGGTCGCCGCCGTCATGTCGACATCTCCTTGTGCTCGCCGAGCCCGTCGCCGCCGGCCCGGTACTGGACGCTGCCCTCGGTGAGCAGCGTGTAAACGTCTTCGAGCGAGGACCACACCGGGCTCAGCTCGTGTACCGCGATCCCGTTGGCCTGCGCCAGGTCACCGATCTCGGCTGCGGCCGGTCCGGCCACCCGCCAACCCCCACGGGGGTCGAGCTGGATGTCGGCGCCGACCGTCTCGAGCACGGTCCGCAGCTCGGCCGGGTTGGGGGAGCGCACCGTTGTCACCGGCTGGGAGTGGCTCTCGACCAGATCGGACACGGTGGTGTCGGCGATCAGACGACCCCGCCCGATCACGATCAACCGGTCGGCATCAGCTCCATCTCGCTCATGAGTTGGCTGGAGACGAACACGGTGCGGCCGTCGGCGGCGAGTCGCTTCAACAGGGTGCGGATCCAGCGGATGCCCTCGGTGTCGAGGCCGTTGACCGGCTCGTCGAACAGCACCACGGTGGGGTCACCGAGCAGCGCCACCGCGATGCCGAGCCGCTGGCTCATCCCCAGCGAGAACCCGCCTGCCCGCCGCCCGGCCACCTCGGTGAGCCCGACGATCTCGAGGACCTCGCCGACCCGACGCACCGGGATCCGGTTCGAGTGGCCAGCGCCAGGAGATGGTTGCGGGCGGTGCGGCCCCCGTGGACGGCTCTGGCGTCGAGCAACGCACCGACCTCGCTCAGCGGCGCCCGCAACCGGCGATAGGAGCGGCCGTTGACCAGGACCCCGCCCGAGGTGAGGGTGTCCAGACCGAGAATCGCCCGCATCGTGGTCGACTTCCCCGAGCCGTTGGGGCCAAGGAAGCCGGTGACGTGGCCGGGGAGCACGTCGAACGACAGGTCGTCCACCGCCAGCGTGGCCCCGTACCGTTTGGTCAAGCCATGTACTTCAATCATGGCTTCGACCGTACCGGGGCCAGGGCCGGCGGCCATCCCCCACCGGGAGGTTTCGGCTACTCCCCCGGGAGTAGCTCCCACCGAAGGGGGGAGGCGTCCCGGGATCCTCCGAGTCCTATTGTCGGAGCGTTCCCAGGCAAGGAGACCCGACGTGATCCTTCGCAGCTGGCGGGGTTGGGTGGCGACCCCCCGCATCGCCGAGTACGTCCGCTATATCGACGGGACCGGGATCGCCGGCTACCGCACCACACCCGGCAACCTGGCGGCGCAGATCGTGACCAGGGACCTCGGCAACGGGCGCACCGAGGTGATGACCCTGAGCTGGTGGGAGACGCTGGATGACGTCATCGGGTTCGCCGGGGACGACATCGACCAGGCCATGTTCTATCCCGAGGACGACGACTTCCTGGTCGACCGGGAGACCACGGTGCTCCACCACGAGGTCGCCAGCTCCTCGGGCGGCTTCGGCTCCGACACCGGCCCGCCATGACCGCCCCTTCGGGGAACGATCCTGCTGGCGAGGCTCGACCGAGCCTCTACGCCGAGCTTGCCCCATGGTTCCACCTGCTCACCGCTCCGTCCGAGTACGTCGAGGAGGCGGAGCAGGCGTGGCGACTGCTCACCGAGGGCGGCGGCGGGGCGCCGGCCGCCATCCTCGAGCTGGGATCTGGCGGCGGGAACAACGCATCGCACCTGAAGGCCCACGCCACCATGACCCTGACCGACCTCTCCCCCGAGATGCTGGCCCTGAGCCGCACCCTGAACCCCGAATGCGAGCACCTGGTCGGGGACATGCGCACCCTGCGGCTCGGGCGCAGCTTCGACGCCGTGTTCGTCCACGACGCCGCGTCCTATCTGACCGCCGAGGACGATCTGGCGGCGATGATCATCACCGCCCATGCCCACTGCCGGCCGGGGGGCGCTGCCCTGTTCGCCCCCGACTTCGTACGGGAGCGGTTCCGGCCGACGACCAGTTCGGGGGGCCATGACGGCAAGGACGGCGATCGGCGCTCGATGCGCTACCTGCAGTGGACCTGGGACCCCGACGCTGACGACACCTGGTACCTCGCCGACTTCGCCTACCTGCTCCGCGACGGGATCGACCTGCCCCCGCGGGTCGTCGCCGACCGCCACGTGCTCGGGGTCTTTCCCAGGGCCACCTGGCTGGCTCTGCTCACCGATGCCGGGTTCGAGCCGGAGATGCGCCTCGGCATCGACGACGACGAGGGCGGTGCCGAGCTGTTCCTGGCCCGCCGCCCCTGAACCTGCCATCGACGCGTTGTCGAGACGGCCACCTGGTCGGGTCTCAGCAGACCGAGCCGTCGTCCCCGATGTAGCAGGCGTCCGACTGGAAGCGCGTCCAGTCGGCCATGAACCGGCGCAGCTCCTCGAGGTAGCGGGGGATCTCCGCCGCGGGGACGATACGGTCGCCCTCGCGGATCACGGGAAGGTCGTCGATGGGGACATCGGCCGGATCGGCCACGATGTGCACGGTGTGCCCGACCACCAACCGGCGCAGCGTCGCCTCGGTGCGGTCGGCCAGGTCCGAACCGTGCTCGCTTCGATACAGTTCGATCACGTCACCCCAACCGGCCGGACATCCCTCTGATTCCACCGCCGCCCTCGAACCTGCCAACGATTCCACCCTGTATAGTCAAGTCTGATAGGTTTTAGAGCAGCCGAAGCAGGAGGTTCACACATGGCTGGAGCGATCGAGCTCACCGGCCCCGATCTCGCCACCGAGACGATCCCGGCCGAGGAGGTGGGCGGCGACGTCCCCTTCGTCGGGCACCTCGACGGCAAGCCGGTGATCGTGGTACGAACCGCGGAAGGCGTCCGAGCCGTCGGTGGCCGCTGCACCCACTACGGGGGGCCGTTGGGCAAGGGGCTGTGCGACGGCGAGCGGATCCACTGCCCCTGGCACCATGCCGTGTTCGACGTCACCACCGGCGAGGCGGTGGGGGCGCCGGCCCTCAACCCGATCCCGGTGTACCGGGCCACCGAGCGCGACGGCGAGATCACGGTGGAGGGGCCGGTCGAACCCGTCATCCCCGAGCGCATCCCAATGGTGTCGCCCGAGTCGGTGGTGATCGTCGGAGCCGGGGCCGCCGGGGCCGCCGCCGCCGAGACCCTGCGCCGCCTCGGTTACACCGGCCCGATCACGCTGATCGGAGACGAGGGCCCGGTCGACCGCCCCAACCTGTCCAAGGACTACCTGGCCGGGACCGCCCCCGAGGAATGGCTCCCGCTGCGCGGCGCCGGGTTCTACGCCGACCACGACATCGACCTGATCACCGGACGGGAGGTCACCGCCATCGACCGCGCCGGGCGCACCATCGAGTTGGACGACGGGGAGCAGCTGTCATACGGGGCGCTGCTCCTCGCCCCGGGTGCCGAGCCGATCCGTCCTCCGATCGGAGACGCCGAGCCGGCCAACGTCCACTACCTGCGCTCGCTGGCCGACAGCCGGGCGATCGTGGCCGCCGCCGAGTCGGCGACCACCGCGGTCGTCGTCGGCGCCGGGTTCATCGGGCTCGAGGTCGCCGCATCGCTGCGACAGCGGGGGCTGGAGGTGACCGTGATAGCCCCCGAGGCCGTCCCCCTTGCCCAGATCGTCGGTGACGAGCTGGGCTCGTTCGTGCGCGACCTGCACGAGGAGCACGGGGTCGTGTTCCGCCTGGGCCATGTGGTCAACGACGTGCGGTCCGACGAGGTGGTCCTCGACGACGGCAGCGTGCTCCCCGCCGAGCTGGTTGTTATCGGGGTCGGTGTGAAGCCGCGCACCGTTCTCGCCGAGGCCGCCGGGCTGGAGGTCGACCGGGGGGTCGTGGTCGACGACCGGCTCCGCACCGCCGACCCGCACATCTGGGCGGCGGGCGACATCGCCCGCTACCCGTACCCCGGGGCGGGGCTGGTCCGCATCGAGCACTGGGTGCTGGCCCAGCGCCAGGGCCAGACCGCGGCGGCCAACATCCTCGGCGCCGACAAGCCGTTCACCACCACGCCGTTCTTCTGGAGCCAGCACTACGACATCCCCATCAACGTCACCGGGTACGCCGGGAAGTGGGACGAGGCGATCGTGCGGGGCGACCCGGCGGCGCACGACGTCATCGTCGGCTACCGGACCGGGGGACGCATCGCCGCCGTCGCCTCGATCTACCGGGACCGAGACAACCTCCGGGCTGAACTAGCCCTGACCGACGACGACCAGAACGCCCTGCAGGGCCTGCTGACCGAGTGACCTGCGACCGTCTCGGCAGGCATCGGGATGTCGCGAGTAGATTCGGTCCCGCTCGCCGAACCTGGAGGACCCCGTGTCGATCTTCCCGTCCGTCACCAAGGAGCATCTCGCCTCGGTGGGGATCTTCGAGGGCCTCGACGACGAGGCACTCGACGGGATCGCCCGTCGCTGTATCGCCATCGGAGCCCACCCCGCCGCCAAACTGGTCCATCAGGGTGAGTCGGGTTTCGACTTCTACATGATCCACTCGGGTGACGCCGCCGTCGAGGTGGACGGCGAGCGGGTGGCCACCCTCGGACCGGGTGACGTCTTCGGCGAGATGGCTCTGCTCGGCGGGCACCACCGGCGGACCGCCGACGTGGTGGCGACCTCGGTGATGTCGCTGATCACGATGATGGTGTGGGACTTCCGCGAGGTCATCGAGGAGTACCCGGACCTGGGGCACCGCCTCCGCGCCCTTGCCGAGGAACGCCTCGGCTCCTGACCCGCACCGCCCGCTCGCCCGACCGGGCCCTTGACTGATCGCGACCAGCGCAACTCACCAAGGACACATCTTGCACGGAGTGCGTATGCCCCCACCGAATCCTTCGGTCCGACGCGCCTCCTCCAACGGCACCCGCGTGATCAATTTGGGGTTCCAACCATCGCCCTTGGCCTTGGCCTGACCGCTTCGCAACGCATCGCAATCCTGGAACCGGTGATAGACGCTGCCCCCCCCAGTGAGGTAAACGCCGGTCGCGTCCGTGAGCGGTGGTGGATAGTCAGCAAGGACCTTCGAAGCGACGTCGAACCAGGAGGTGATGAAGGGTGTCCGGTACCCCCTGAGCGCCTCCTCGATGGCACCGCGACTCGCAGGCCAGGCGTCGCTCAACCTGGCGAGTGGCTTGCTCGCGTAGTCAAGTGTCCGATCAGGTGGCTCCCCACCGACGAGGTCACGCCAGAGTGCCTCGAGTTCGTCATACTTGGGTACCCTCTCTCGTGCTTCCCGCCTCGCACGATTCCACCGACTCTCCATCTCCCTCGCAGACATGCTCGGCCTTGCCCGGCAGTCTACCGGCACGCTGGGCCGACGCCTGAGCGTACCCTGCGGCCGATGGACCGTGCCCAGGCGCCGCTGCCCCATCCCGTGGTCGGTGGCCGGTTCTCCAGCCCGGTCGCCCCGGCGACCGGCTGGCCGGACGACCTCGCCGATGCCTCCACCCCGGTGGCGACCAGCGTCCCGGAAGTCGTCCGGCTCGCCATCGAGGCGTCCCTCGACGAGGTGGCGGCTCGGTCGTCGGTGTGCCGCGCCTGTCCCCGGCTGGTGGCGTGGCGCGAAGAGGTGGCGGTCACCAAGCGGGCCTCGTTCGCCGACCAGCCCTATTGGGGGCGCCCGGTGACCGGCTGGGGCGATCCCGTCCCGAGGGTGCTGATCATCGGACTGGCCCCGGCGGCCCACGGCGGCAACCGCACCGGGCGGGTCTTCACCGGCGACCGCAGCGGCGACTGGCTGTTCGCCGCCCTGCACCGGGTGGGGCTCGCCACCCAGCCGACCTCGACCCACGCCGGGAACGGGTTGAGCCTGGACGGGGTCCGCATCGTCGCCGCCGTCCGCTGCGCCCCACCCGCCAACAAGCCCACCCCGGCCGAGCGGGACACATGCGCACCCTGGCTCGATCGGGAGGTCGGGCTGGTGCTGGGATCGGTGCGGTCGGTGGTGGTGCTGGGCGGGTTTGCCTGGCTGGCGGCACTGGGCACCCTCAGCCGGTGCGGGGTCGAGGTACCCCGGCCCCGCACCGGCTTCGGCCACGGCACCGAGGTCACCCTCGAGGGTCCCGTCGCGCCGTTGCGGCTCATCGGCTGCTATCACCCCAGCCAGCAGAACACCTTCACCGGCCGCCTCACCGAGCCCATGATCGACGCCGTCCTGCGCAGGGCAGCAACGCTTTCTTAGGATCGGAACGCGTCGCTGATGACGCGTTTGGGTCCTAAGAACGCTCCGGGATCGCTACGGTCTGGCCGCGATGGACTCGCATATCCCGACCTTCACCGATGTGCTGGCGGCGCGGCGGCGAATCGCCCCGTACCTCCGCCCCACGCCGCTGTACGGCTACCCCGCCCTCGACGAGGTGACCGGCGCCGAGGTCCTGGTCAAGCACGAGAACCATCAGCCGGTCGGGGCGTTCAAGGTGCGGGGCGGCGTCAACCTGATCGCCCAGCTCGACCACGACGAGCGCGCTCGGGGCGTGGTCACCGCCTCCACCGGCAACCACGGCCAGTCGATCGCATTCGCCGCCAGGCTCTTCGGGGTGGCGGCGACCATCTGCGTCCCAGAGGGGGCGAACCCGGTCAAGGTCGCCTCGATGCGTGGTCTCGGCGCCGACATCGTGTTCCACGGGCGCGACTTCGACGATGCCCGCGAGCACTGCGCTCTGCTCGCCGAGCGGGACGACCTGCGGTACGTGCACTCCGGCAACGAGCCTGATCTGATCGCCGGTGTCGCCACCCACACGCTGGAGATCCTCGAGGAACGCCCGGACACCGAGGTGGTCATCGTCCCCATAGGGGGCGGGAGCGGGGCGGCGGGGGCGTGCATCGTGGCCAGGGCGGTGAACCCGTCCATCGAGATGATCGGGGTCCAGTCGGCGCAGGCCCCTGCGGCCTACCGGTCCTGGAAGGAGCGGCGGATGGTTGATGACACCACCGAGACCTTCGCCGAGGGCCTGGCCACCCGAACCGCCTTCGAGCTGCCCCAGCGTATCCTGTGGGACCACCTCGACGACTTCGTGCTGGTCACCGACGACGAGATCCGATCCGCCCAACGGATGCTGATCGAGACCACCCGCAACCTGGTGGAGGCGGCGGGGGCGGCCCCGCTGGCGCCTGCTCTGACCCTGCGCCCCCGCCTCGCCGGCCGCACCGTGGCCTTGATCCTCAGCGGCGGCAACGCCAGCCCCGACCAGATCCTCGACGTGGTCAGACACCGACGTTCTTGAGGACCGAAACGGTGCGTATGTGCCCCGTTTCGCGCACAAGAGCGCTGATCCTCGTTTCTTGTACGCGAAACGCGGCGTCAGGACACGGATCGGGTCCTAAGAAACGCGGCCACCCCTTGACACCGTCGGTACCATTGCGGGTGCCGATGACGGCTGTGGGAGAGATCGTGCGCATGACGCACGGCGCCGAAGGAGCAACCGCCCCGGGAACCTCTCAGGCACCCTGTACCGCAGTCCGAGGCACCTCTGGAGAGCGGGTCTCGCGGCCCCGCCGAAGGGGAAAGCCGGCGCCAGCCGGTGAATCTCTCAGGCAACCGAGACAGAGCGGGGCCCGGATACGTGCCGGTGCCACCGCCATCGAGGAGCCGAGATGACCCGCCCGCTCGCCGACCTGGAACAGACAGACGATTTCGTCCGCCGTCACATCGGCCCGGACGACGCCGAGACCGCCAAGATGCTCGAGGTGGTCGGGGTCGCCGACCTGGACGACCTGATCGATCGGGCGGTCCCCGCCTCGATCCGGGGCGGTGCCCTCGACCTCCACGCCCCCCAGACCGAGGCCGCCGTACTGGCCCGGCTCCGCCAGATGGCGGACCGCAACCAGGTGTTCACCTCGATGATCGGAATGGGCTACCACGACACGCTGACCCCGGCGGTCATCCAACGCAACATCCTGGAGAACCCCGGCTGGTACACGGCCTACACCCCATACCAGCCCGAGATCTCCCAGGGGCGGCTGGAGGCGCTGCTCAACTTCCAGACGATGGTGATCGACCTTACCGGGATGGCTATCGCCAACGCATCAATGCTGGATGAGGCCACGGCGGCGGCCGAGGCGATGGCGATGCTGCACCGCACCAGGACGGTCGGCTCGGAACGCTTCCTAGTCGACGCCGACTGCCATCCGCAGACCATCGCCGTGCTCCAGACCAGGGCCGAGCCGCTGGGGATCGAGCTGGTTATCGGCGACCCGTCCGCCAGCGGCGACGCCGACGTGTACGGGGTGCTGCTCCAATACCCGGGGAGCGGCGGGGCGGTGCCCGACCACCGCGACCTGGTGGAGGACCTGAAGCGGCGGGGGATCCTGGTTGCCGTCGCCACCGACCTGCTCGCCATGACCCTGCTCACCCCGCCCGGGGAGTGGGGCGCTGACGTGGTGGTTGGCACCACGCAGCGGTTCGGGGTGCCGTTGATGTTCGGCGGCCCCCACGCCGCCTACTTCGCCACCGCAGACGGGTTCACGCGGTCGATCCCCGGCCGGCTGGTCGGGGTGTCGCGGGACACCGAGGGCCGGATGGCGATGCGGTTGGCGCTGTCGACCCGGGAGCAGCACATCCGGCGGGAGAAGGCGACCAGCAACATCTGCACCGCCCAGGTGCTGCTGGCGATCATGGCCGGCGCCTACGCCACCTATCACGGGCCGGAAGGGCTGCACACCATCGCCGAACGGGTTCACCGCCTGACCTCGGTGCTCGCCGCCGGGCTGACCGCAGGCGGGATCGAGGTGGTGAACGACACCTGGTTCGACACCCTCACCATCTCGGTGCCGGGAACGGCTGACCAGGTGCTCACCGCCGCCGCCGCCGGGCGGATCAACCTGCGCCGGGTCGACGAAGACACGGTCGGGATCTCGGTCGACGAGGTGACCTCTCCCGCCGACATCGACACCCTGTTCTCCTGCTTCGGCGTCCCGACCCGGGTGGCCGACCTCGACGACGCAGACGCCGGGATCCCGGAAGGGCTGGCACGCACCTCGCCGTACCTCACCCATCCGGTCTTCAACGAGCATCACAGCGAGACCGAGATGCTCCGCTACCTGCGCAGGCTGCAGCACCGCGACATCGCCCTCGACCGGTCGATGATCCCCCTGGGGTCGTGCACGATGAAGCTCAATGCCACCACCGAGATGGCGGCGATCACCTGGCCCGAGTTCGCCCGGATCCATCCCTACGCCCCGCTCGACCAGGCGGCCGGCTACCTGGAGCTGATCGGGGAGCTGGAGGGCTGGCTGGCCGAGCTCACCGGTTACGACGCCGTCTCCCTGCAACCCAACGCCGGGGCCCAGGGTGAGTATGCCGGGCTGCTCGCCATCCGCGGCTATCACCGCAGCAGGGGCGAGGACCACCGCGACGTGTGTCTGATCCCGGCGTCGGCGCACGGGACCAACCCTGCCAGCGCCGCCATGGCCGGGCTCACCGTGGTGGTGGTCGCCACCGATGCCGCCGGCAACATCGACGTCGACGATCTGCGGGCCAAGGCGGAGCAGCACACCGACCACCTGGCGGCGCTGATGATCACCTATCCATCGACCCACGGGGTGTTCGAGCAGCGGGTGACCGAGGTGTGCGACATCGTCCACCGGCACGGCGGCCAGGTGTACATCGACGGCGCCAACCTCAACGCCTTGCTGGGCGTGGCCAAGCCAGGCGGATTCGGTGGCGACGTCTCCCACCTGAACCTGCACAAGACCTTCACCATCCCCCACGGCGGCGGAGGGCCGGGGGTGGGACCCATCGGCGTGGGCAGGCACCTGGTGCCCTTCCTCCCCGGCGACCCGATCACCGGAACCGGGGCGGTGTCGGCGGCGCCGTGGGGATCGGCCGGAATCCTCCCCATCGCCTGGGCGTACATCGCCCTGATGGGGGCCGACGGCCTGACCAGGGCGACCCAGATGGCGGTGCTCAACGCCAACTACATCGCCAGGCGGCTCGACCCGCACTACCCGGTGCTGTACACCGGGCCGGGCGGCTTCGTCGCCCACGAGTGCATCATCGACACCCGCGGGTTCAAGCAGAATCCTGGGGTGTCCGTCGACGACTTCGCCAAACGGCTCATCGACTACGGGTTCCACGCCCCCACCATGTCGTTCCCGGTGGCGGGGACCCTGATGATCGAGCCCACCGAGTCCGAGTCGCTGGCTGAGATCGACCGGTTGTGCGACGCCCTCATCGCCATCAAAGGGGAGGTCGACCGGATCGCTTCCGGAGAATGGCCGGTCGACGACAACCCGCTGAGCAACGCCCCCCACACTGCCGAGGACGTGGTGGCGGACGGCTGGGCCCGGCCATACCCCCGTGAGCTGGCGGCCTACCCGGCGCCCGGGCTGCGCGGGGACAAGTACTGGCCACCGGTGTCCCGCATCGACAACCCTTACGGAGACCGCAACCTGGTGTGCGCCTGTCCCCCCATCGAGGCCTACGCCGGGGCCGAAGCGGAATGACCGACCGGGACGGGTACAAGCGGTCGGCGGCGCTGGCCGCGGTCGAGTGGGTGAGGTCCGGGTCGGTGGTCGGTCTGGGCACCGGCTCGACCACCGCATACGCCATCGAGGAGATCGGCGCCAGGCTCAGCGACGGCCGTCTCGGCGACGTCGTCGGGGTGCCCTCGTCCGAGGCGACCGCCGCGCTGGCTACCCGCTACGGCATCCCGCTGGTCGACCCGGGCGACGACATCGTGGCGGTGGCCATCGACGGCGCCGACGAGATCGCCCCCGACCTTTCGTTGGTCAAAGGGGGCGGCGGCGCCATGCTGAGAGAGCGGATCGTCACCGCCCAGGCCGAGACCTTCGTGGTGATCGCCGACGACTCCAAGCTGGTCCCGGCGCTGGGCACCACCGTCCCCATTCCGCTCGAGGTGGCCCGCTTCGGGGCGAACGCCACCATTGCCCATCTCAGGCTGCTGGGCGATCCCGTCCTGCGACTCGAGGGCGACGAGCTGTTCGTCACCGACAACGGCAACCTGGTGGTCGACCTCGGCGTCGATCCCATCGACGACCCGGCGGAGCTCGACAACGGGCTCCGCGCCGTGCCAGGGGTGCTGGCCACCGGGTTGTTCGTGGCGATGGCGGACGTCGCCATCGTCGCCGGGCCCGATGGGGTCGTCACCCTCCAGCGGCGGGAGGACCCGACACCAACCACGGGCGAGTAACCCGCGGTTCGGGGCGGGAGCGCTGGTGCTCGTAAGCTTCATCGGTTGCCCGACACGCGCCCCTGACACGCAGGAACCTCAGGTTGAACTTCAGCGGATTGGTACTCGCCAGGGGTACGCAGAACCTTAGGTTCGGTGATCCGCCGCAACATCAGCGGATCGCGTGTCGTGGCGACACGCCACGGCCTTAGGTTCGACTTCAGCGGATCCCGGCGACAACCTCGGGTGGGTGATCGTCGAACCAGGGGCGGGCACGCTCCAGCTGCCCGGCGAGCTGGAACAGGGTGGCCTCGTCGCCCAGTCTCCCCAAGAAGTGCGACCCGATGGGGAGCCCTGCCGGGTTGCGGTGCAGGGGCATGGTCATCGCCGGGAACCCGGTGAAGTTGGCCACAGGGGTGTAGGGGACGTAGCGGGAGATCTGGTCCTCGAACTGGTCGAATGGCACCCGCTGGTCGAGTTCGCCGGTCTTCTTGGGCGGCTCGCCCAGGGTGGCCGTGAGCAGCACGTCGTGGGCCACCAGGAACTCGCCGAGCGCATAGCTGGCGCTCTGCAGCACGGTGGTGGCGACCAGCAGCTCGCCGGCGGTGAGATCGAGGCCGCGCTCCACCAACTCCCAGGTGAACGGCTCGAAGGCGTCCATTCCCGAACCGCGGGTGACCACCCTCCCCACGGTGCGCATCGCCCGCAGGTCGCCCAGGAGGCGACGCAGCGCCCTCCCCATCGTCCGCTGCTCCACCACCGCCAGGATCTCGAGGAAGGCGGCGTGGGGCATCGCCTTCCACCAGTCGAGGAAGGCGATGCGGACGGCGGCGCCGTCAACGGTGGGGGCTGCCTCGTCGACGTGGTGGCCAAGCGCCTCGAGCACGGCGACGGTGTCCTCGACGGCGGCGACGCACTCGGGATGGATGGGGTTGCCCTCGAAGTCGGTGGTCATGTAGGCGACCCGCAGCGGGGGCGGGTCGACCTCGGCATGGTGGCGGTAGGGAGAGCGGGGTGGTGTAGGGGTGTAGCGTCCACCGCTCTTCGCCCCGGCGATGGCATCGAGCAGGGTGGCGCTGTCCCGCACCGACCGGCTCAGACAGAACGACGTGGACAGGTAGTCCGATGCGCTCGCCGGGGCCAGCGGGATCCGGCCCCTCGTGGGCTTGATCCCGAAGAGACCGCATGCCGATCCGGGAATGCGGATCGAGCCACCCCCGTCGCTGGCGTGGGCCATGGGGACGATCCCGGCGGCGACGGCGGCGCCCGCGCCCCCGCTCGATCCCCCCGGGGAGTGCTCGAGGTTCCACGGGTTCAGGGTGGGGCCGTGGAGCACCGGCTCGGTCACCGGGAGCAGCCCCAGCTCGGGGGCATTGGTGCGACCCAACGACACCAGCCCGGCGCGGCGGAACCGATGGACCACCTCGGGGGTGAACACCCCGACGAAGTCACGGAAGAACACCGACCCGAACGTCACCGGCTCACCGGTCTCGGAGGTGAGGTCCTTGATCAGGAAGGGCACCCCGGCGAACGGCCCCGTGGTCGCCCTCCCGGACTCGGCCAGCGCCGCCTCGAACCGGGTGCTGATCACGGCATTGATCGTCGGGTTCACCGCCTCGTAGCGGGCGATCGCCGCCTCGATCAGCTCGGCCGGCGACACCTGGCCGGTGGCGACCAGCTCGGCCAGACCGGTGGCGTCGTGGCTGCGATAGTCGGCGAACGAGAGACCCAAGGCACCCCCCTTGCGGATCGGGCGATCAATCTACCGACCCACAGGCCCATCCCCATCGCCTTCGCTTGCAAACCTTGAGCGCCTCACCCCGCATAGCAGTGTCACTCGCTCAAAGTTCGCACGACAAGCCGCTGCGATGTCCCACCGCCCGGTTGGGCCGGACCCGGGTCGCCACCGGACCCGGCTCGCCACCGACCCCGGCTGCTACGTTCGCCGGCGATGATCGAGGTCCTCGGCTACGTCGCGTCCTTCACCGTGGTCGTCTCGCTGGCGATGTCGTCGGTCCTGCGGCTGCGGATGATCGGGCTGGTCGGATCGACGCTGTTCGCCGTCTACGCCCTGACGGTGGGCGCCATCCCGGTCGCCATCACCAACGTGGTCATCATCGGCCTCCACGGCTATCGGCTGTGGCAGTGGTGGACCGACGAGGAGTACTTCTCGCTGCTCGAGGTTCGGCCGGACTCGGTGTACCTCAACGAGTACCTCGTGTTCCACGAAGACGAGATCCGGAGGTTCCAGCCGGAGTTCTCGCTGCCCATCCCCGAAGACAGGCTGGTGGTGTTCGTGCTGCGCGACATGGTCCCCGCCGGCGTCGTCATCGGGCGCAGGGTGGGTGACACCCTCGAGATCGAGCTCGACTACGTCGCCCCCCGCTTCCGCGACATGGAACCGGCGCGGTTCCTCTACCGCTCACCGCACCAGATCCTCGACCTCTATGGCATCGTCCGGGCCGTGGCCGTCGCCACCACCGAAGCCCACCGCCACTACCTGCGCAAGGTCGGCTTCACCCCCGAGACCGGCGATCGCTGGGAGCTCGACCTCACCGGCTGAAACGCCCGCCGTCTCAACCCCGCAGCGGGGTCCGGGATGCGGCCGAGTCGCGCAGGATCTGGGCCGCGGCGTAGCGTTCGCCGCCGGTTTCGGTGAGGGTGTCGAGGCGGGCCACCACCTCGGCGGCACCGATCCGGTCAATGGTGGCGAAGGGCCCGCCCCGGAACGGGGGATAGCCCAACCCGAACACGGCGCCCATGTCACCGTCGCGCGACGAGCGCAGGATCCCCTCCTCCAGACACCGGGCCGCCTCGTTCAACAGATGCAGGTAGAGCCGCTCCTGGATCCGTTCGGTACCCAGCGACGGCCCAGGGGTGACCCCCAACACGTCGTACACCGAAGGGTCGACCCCCTTCCGCTCCCCGTCCTCGTACCGGTAGAAGCCCCGCCCGTTCTTGCGACCCTTGCGGTCGTCGGCGGCGAGCCGGGCCAACCCGCCGCTGGCCGCCATCCGCTCCCCGAACGCCTTCTCCATGATCCCGCCGATCTTGGCGCCGACATCGAGCCCGACCTCGTCCGACAGGGTGACCGGCCCCACCGGGAAACCCCAACGGACCATCGCCTGGTCGATGTCCTCGACCCGGGCCCCCTCGGCGAGCAGATGACCCACCTCGTTCATGTACGGGCCGAGGATCCGGGTGGTGTAAAAGCCGGTGCCGTCGTTGACCACGATCACCGTCTTGCCCTGGCGGCGCCCGAAGGCGACACAGGTGGCGGTCACCTCGTCCGCGGTGTGCGGGGTGACCACGACCTCGAGCAGCGGCATCTTCTCCACCGGCGAGAAGTAGTGCATCCCGATCACGTTGCGGGGTCGGGCGGCGCCAGCGGCGATCAGGGTGATCGGGATCGACGAGGTGTTCGAGGCGAAGATGGTGTCCTCCCCGGTCACCGCCTCGACCTCGGCCAGCACCGACCGCTTCAACGCCAGGTCCTCGAACACCGCCTCGATGACCAGATCGGCGTCCCCGAACCCCGACCAGTCGACGGATCCGGTCACCAGCTGCATCAGCTTGGCCGCCTCCCTCGGGACGAGGCGGCGCCTGCCCACTCGATCGTCGACGCCCTTCCGGACGTGGGCGAGCCCCCGACCGACGGCGGCGGCGTCGACCTCCTTGATCCGGGTGCGGACCCCGGCGGACAGCGTGTTGACCGAGGCGATGCCCCCGCCCATCAGCCCGCCGCCGACCACACCGACCTTGTCCACCCGCCGCGGGGTGGCGGCGGTGTCGACCCCGGGGTCGTGCTTGAGCGCCTGGGAGTCGAGGAACACCCTCATCAGGGCCTTGGCCTCCGGTGACACCGCCAGAGCGGCGAACTCGGCCAGCTCGGCGGCGAACCCGGCGTCCGGCCCCTGCTCCACCCCCGCCCTGACGGCGCGGATGATCGCCCGCGGCGCCGGGTAGTTGCCGCCGGTCTCGGCCAGCATCCTCTCCTCCGCCTTGGAGAACAGCAGGCGACGGCCGATCGGGTTGTCCTCCAGCGCCAACTCCTGGAGATGCTTGGGGGACAGCCATCCGGTGATGCGCCCGAAGGTCGACGGCGGGTCCGGCTCGGCGGGGCGACCGATCGACTCCCTGGCCCTGGTGGTGGCCACGTCGAGCAGCACCTCCTTGGGGCAGATCTCGTCGACCAGCGCCATCTTGAGGGCGGTGCGAGGCCGCACCGAGCGCCCGGTCATCATCAGGTCGAGGGCGGCGGCGATCCCCACCAGACGGGGGAGCCGCTGGGTGCCCCCCGCCCCTGGGATGAGACCGATCTGCACCTCGGGCTGGCCCAGTTGGGTGCGGCGCTCGTCGTCGGAGGCGATGCGGACGGCGCACGCCATGGCCAGCTCCAGCCCACCGCCGAGGCAGGCGCCGTGGATGGCGGCCACCACCGGCTTGCCCATCACGGTGTGGAGCCGCTCGATGCGGGAGAACAGGCGCTGGCCCTGGCCGATGGTGTCCGCCACCGCCGCCGGGTCGTCGTAGGCCCGCAGCCAGCGGATGTCCGCCCCGGCGAGGAAGTTGTCCGGTTTGGCCGATCCGATCACCAGCGCCTTGATCGACGGGTTGCGCTCCACCTCGCCCACCACGGCGGCGAGATCGCCGGCGACCTCGGGGTTCAGCGTGTTGAGGTCCTCGCCGGAACGATCGAGCAAGGCGATGGCGACACCGTCGTCCTCGACGGTGAAGCGGACGTGGGTCAGCGAGAGATCGGTGGCGGTCACTGGTTCAGCGCTCCAGGATGAGGGCGGCGCCGAGCCCGCCTGCGGCACATTGGGTGACGAGGGCGCGGCCCGAGCCTCGCCTGGCCAGCTCGTCGGCCATGGTCAACGCCTGCCGGACCCCGGTGGCGGCAAACGGATGGCCCAGCGAGATCGACCCCCCGTACAGGTTGAGGCGATCGAGCTGGATCTCCCCGATCGGCTCCCTGCGGTCGAGGTGCTGCTCGGCCCACTGGGGAGAGGCGAACGCCCTGAGGTTGGACAGCATCTGGGCGGCAAACGCCTCGTGCATGTCGATCACGTCGATGTCGGCCATGGTCAGCCCGGCCCGTTCGAGCGCCACCGGGGTGGCGAAGGCCGGGCCCATCAGCATCTGCCATGCCGGGTCGATGGCGGCGAAGCCCCACGAGCGTATGGCGGCTCGCGGCTCCAGCCCGAGGCGGTGGGCGGTGGCCTCGTCGACCAGGATCACGGCGGCAGCGCCGTCTGTCAGCGGCGAGCTGTTGCCGGCGGTCACCGTGCCGTAGCGGCGATCGAAGACCGGCTTGAGCGAGGCGAGCTTCTCCAGGCTGGTGTCGGCGCGGGGGATGCCGTCGGTGACCACGGTGGTCTCGTAGCCGGGGGGGATGGGGAGCGGCATCACCTCGTCGTCGAAGACGCCCTTCTCCCAGGCTTCCACCGCCTTGCGGTGCGAGGAGAGCGTGTAGGCGTCCTGGTCCTCCCGGCTGATCCCGTTCTCCCGCGCCATCTTCTCGGCGGCGTCTCCCATGGTCAGCCCTGACGACAGATCTGACAGCGCAGGGGGTTTGGGGGCGAGGTCCTTGGGGCGGACGGTGGCGAACGCCCGCACCTTGGCGGGGAGGTCCTTGGCGGCGTTGGCGGCCATGATGGCGTCGACCACCGCCTCGTCGTACATGATCGGGGGTCGGGACAGGGTGTCGGCGCCGCCGGCGATGACCACGTCGGCCGAGCCAGTCTCGATGGCCATCGCGCCGCTGACGATGGCCTGGGTGCTGGTGGCGCAGGCCCTGCTCACCGAGTAGGCGTCCACCGAAGCCGGGAAGCCGGTGCGGAGCACCACCTCGCGGGCGATGTTGGGGCCGGCGACATCCGCGACCACCGCCCCGAACACCACCTGGTCGACCCGGCCCCGCTCGATCGGGGTGCGCTCCATCAGCTCGTTGACGCATGCCGCCGCCAGATCGAGCGTGGACAGCGTCCGGTAGGCGGTTCCCGCCTTGACGAACGGGGTGCGCAGCCCCCCGACCACCACCGCCCGGCGTGTCTTCCCCGCCGCCGTACCGCGTGCCATCGCCAACACCTCGTTCGCTCTCGCTGCTGCCATGTTGCCAGAGATCGGGGTCGACCCGGCCGACGTCACCGGCGGCGGCGCTAGTGGTCCGTCGCTCAATTGATACCGCGGTGTCGGCGAGCCATCGGCGTCGATGGCGAGGACGCAGGACGAAGGCGCACCCGTGCCGTGCGTCAAGGACGAGGACGAAGCAAGCGGCGTCGAGGGCCGGCGAGACTGCGTAGCTATTTGGGCGACGGGCCACGGGGTTGACGGCTGTCCCGGTGACCAGCGCGGAGGATCCTTGCCTGCACCGACACCACGACGACGGATGCTCCGCCTGGCCCTGGCCGGGGGGACGCTCGCCGCCGTCGCCGCCTGCAGCGAGGCCGGGGGGAGCCGGTCGGTGGTGACGGACGGCGAGGGCTGGTCCCTCCCGGACACGACCGCCATCCAGGACCGCACTCCCGATTCCGCCGCCGAAGCCGCCCGCGGCGGCGGCTGAGCCCGGCCCGGGGGTACCGTCCCAGTCTGATGCGGACCTTCCCCTTTCGGTTCGATGCCCGGTTCTCCCCGGTGCTGGCCGTCATCGGGATCACCCCGAAGACGTCCCGGGTCACCCTCGACGAGGAGACCTTCGCCGCCCGGTTCGGTCGGTGGAGGGTGGAGACCCCGATCGCCAACCTGGCCCGGTTCGAGGTCGGCGGCGGCTACCGCTGGTACCGCGCCATCGGGGTCAGGGGATCGCTGGTGGACGGGGGGATCACCTTCGGGTCGAGCACCAAGGCCGGGTTGTGCGTCTGCTTCCACCAGCCGGTCGGTCTGACCGTTCCGCTGTACGTCCCCCGCCACCCCGGGCTCACCGTCACCGTTGCCGACATCGACGGTTTGGCGTCGGCCCTGCGGGGCTACGGTGTACCCGGCTGACCGACCCGAGGAGTACCCGTGGCCACGAGTTCCGTGATGATGCCCCTGGGCACCGAGGCCCCAGACTTCGCCCTCACCGATGTCGTCACCGGCCGCACCATCTCCCGTGACGACTACGCAGACGCCACGGCGCTGCTGGTGATGTTCATCTGCAACCACTGCCCGTACGTCAAGCACGTCGCACCCCAGCTCGCCGCCCTGAGCGAGGACTACCTGGACTCGGACGTGGCCATCGTCGCCATCAACAGCAACGACCCCGAGCAATACCCGGAGGACAGCCCGTCGGCGATGATGGCCGAGGCCACCATTCGCGGGTACCGGTTCCCCTACCTGTTCGACGACACCCAGGACGTCGCCCGCGCCTACACCGCGGCGTGCACCCCCGACTTCTTCCTGTTCGGGCCGGAGCGGACCCTCGTCTACCGGGGCAGGCTCGACCACAGCCGCCCCGATTCGGGGATCCCCGTCACCGGCGACGATCTGCGGGCCGCCATCGAGGCGGTTCGGGCCGGTGAGCCGGTGGCGGACGAGCAGTATCCGTCGATGGGGTGCAGCATCAAGTACCGGGTCGGGTGATCGTGGCCGACCATCCGGCCGCCTGGCATCCCGACCCCACCGAACGCCTGAGCCCCGCCCCGGGGACGGAGAGGGCGTGGACACCGCCGTCGAACGGGTCGCCGGTGGCTGGGGTTGACCGCGGTGCCGTCGCCGGGCGCCGTTTGGCACCGGTTCGGGCCGGGTAACCGCGGCGCCATGCGTGCAGCCTTCACCCTGTCCGTGGCGCCGGGTCGGGTGGTGACCACGGCAGTCCACGCCGGCCACGACCTTCGTCCCGACATCGCCGGGCGCATCGCCCTCGACGAGGCCACCCGGCTGCGCGAGGAGGACCCATTCACCGACCTCCTCGTGGCCGATCACGGCACCGGCCTGGTGGTCCACCGCTCCCGGTTCGAGGTCGACCTCAACAGACCGCGAGAGCAGGCGATCTACCTCGAGCCGGACGATGCCTGGGGTCTGGACGTCTGGGAACGACCCCTACCCGAGAACGTGGTGCAGGAATCGCTCGCCATCTACGACGGGTTCTACGAGCTGCTGGCCCTTACCCTGGACAGATTCGTCGCCTCCGAACCCTTCCTGGTGCTCGACCTGCACTCGTACAACCATCGCCGAGCGGGCCCGGACGCCCCACCCGAACCGGCCGCAGACAACCCGGAGATCAACGTTGGCACCGGCGCCCTGGACCGGGACCGATGGGGGCATGTGATCGACGGGTTCATCGAGCAGCTGCGCCACAAGGAGGTGCTGGGGAGCCCGCTCGATGTGGGCGAGAACATCCGATTCCGCGGGGGCGAGCTGTCCCGATGGGTGGCGGCGCGCTACCCGGACCAGGGGTGTGTCCTGGCGGTCGAGTTCAAGAAGACCTTCATGGACGAGTGGACCGGGATCCCCGACCACCGCCACCTCGGGGCGCTGCGGGGTGCCCTCGACGATGCGGTCCGGGGCACGCTCGCCAACAGCTTCGCCACGGAGCCGGTGTGACCTCGATCACCCTCGAGCCCGAGGTCCTCGCCATCGACCACGAACTGGCCGACACCGCCACCAGCGTCAGGTTCCTGCTCGACGTAACCCCGGACAACCTGATCGAGAGCCGTCGCCGGTTCCTGGCGGACGGCAGCCCACCGATGTTCACCTACGGGCCGCTCGAGGACGATCTCGCCGTGATCGAGGCACGGCTCGACGCCATCGACATCGGATCGGTCGACGACCCCGCCCTCTCCCAGCTCTTCCAGGCGAAGCGACGGGAGTTCGAGCTACAGCTCGCCATGCTGCGGCGCCGCGGCGACGAGAGCTTCCTGGCGCTGAGCATCGAGCTGTACGGCACGGTGAGCCCGACCCTGCTCGCCGAGGCCGAGGTCATCCTCTCCCAGGTCGTCCCGCCCCCACCCGAAGGGCGGAGATACCTGGACGCCGAGGGGTTCGCCCGCCGTGTCCAGGACGAGCTCGACCTGTACCGGGCGGTCCATCCCGACATGGGGGCGACCGTCGAGGTCCGTGCGGACAGCAGCGGGATCATGGTCTCCAACGGGAACGTGCTCATATCCCCCTTGGCGAGGGTGTCGGAGGAGCGGGTCCACGCCCTGCTCCAGCACGAGGTGGGCACCCACGTCGTCACCCATGTCAACGGCTCGCACCAGCCGCTGCGGCTCCTCGGCGCCGGGCTGGCCGGATACGACGAGACCCAGGAGGGTCTGGCCGTGTTCGCCGAGTACCTGGCCGGTGGCCTGACCAGGAGGAGGCTGCGCCAGCTTGCCGCCCGGGTCATCGCCGTCCACCAGATGATCGAGGGCAAGACATTTGCCGAGGTCCATGCCACGCTGGTCGCCGGCGGCGTCGGTGCCGTCGAGGCGTTCACCATTGCCATGCGAGTGTTCCGCTCCGGCGGGCTCACCAAGGACGCCGTCTACCTGCGCGGTCTGCGCGGCGTCATCTCCCACTTGGGCTCGGGCGGTGGCCTCGACGTGTTGTGGCTTGGAAAGATGGCGCTGGCCGACACCCCCCTGGTCGAGGACCTGCGCCACCGCGGACTGCTGCGCGATCCCGTGCTGATACCCCGCTACGTGGCCGACCCCGGGGCGGGGGAACGGCTCGAGGCGGTCAACGCCACCACCACGCCATTCGACCTGATCGGTGCGACATGAGGATCGGATTCGTCGTCAACAGCGTTGCCACGGAACGCCCCGAGTACACCACCACCCGGCTGGCGTTGGAGGCGACCCGCCGCGGCCACGAGACGTGGCTCATCGGAGTCGACAACTTCGCCCACAGGGTCGACGGGTCGACCGGAGCCACGGCCAGGGCCGCCACGAGCAGGAGCTACAAGTCGCCAGACCTACCTGCGCAACGTCCAGGGTGGCGACGGAGTGCAGGAGCGCATCGCGGTCGACGACCTCGATGTCCTGATGATGCGCAACGACCCCGCCGAGGACCAGAGCGACCGGCCGTGGGCGGTCGCCTCCGGCATCCTTTTTGCGCAGCTGACCGCCGCCAAGGGGACGCTGGTGGTGAACGATCCGGCCAGCCTGGCCAACGCGGTGAACAAGACCTACTTCCAGCACTTCCCCGAGGCGGTGCGGCCGAGCACGATGATCTCCCGCGACGCCGACGAGATCGCCGGCTTCGTCAAGGAGATGGGCGGATCCGCCGTGCTCAAGCCGCTGCAGGGCTCCGGCGGCGCCGGCGTGTTCCTGGTCTCGAGCGAGGAGTCGCCCAACCTCAACCAGATGATCGATGCCATCGCCAGGGACGGCTACGTCGTCGCTCAGGAGTACCTGCCCGCGGCGGACAAGGGTGATGTCCGCCTCTTCGTCATGAACGGCTCGCCGCTGCGACGTGGCAACCGCTATGCCGCCTTCCGCCGCACCAACACCGGCTCCGACATGCGGTCGAACATGCACGTGGGCGGTAAGGCAAGGTCGGTGAAGGTCACCGACGCCATGCTCGACCTTGTGGAGACCGTCCGCCCCAAGCTGATCGAGGACGGGATGTTCCTCGTCGGCCTCGACATCGTCGGCGACAAGCTGATGGAAGCGAACGTCTTCAGCCCGGGCGGGCTGGGAAGCTGCGAGAAGCTGTACGGCATCAACTTCGCAGAGGACGTGATCGAGGCGCTGGAACGGAAGGTGGCGCTGGTCGGCCATTACGGCCCCTGGTTCGACAATGCCAGGCTCGCCACCCTCTGACCGGCGCCCCGCTCAGGGCAGGGTCACCTCGGTCTCGGGGCGGCCCGGGCTGATCGGGTCCGACCGGGCCCGCTCCCGGCGGGCGAGGACCACAAAGGGGACCGCCAGGGCGGTCAGACCGGCGGAGACCACATACGATGCCCCGTAGCCGGACACATCGGCGACCCGACCCAGCACCGGCTGGACAACGACGCCGCCGGCGGAGCCCATGAGCGCATCGAACGACAGCACCGTCGCCCGCTGCTGGGCGGGGATCAGGCCATTGACGTATGCCTGCCGCATCGGCGTGGCGAAGGCCGATCCGATCGACCAGACGATGAACAGCCCGAGGGCGACGGCGAAGCTCGAGGTGACCCCGATCCCGATCAGGGCGAAGACCCCCATCACCCCCGCCAGGATCACCACGTCGGTGCGGCGCCGGAACAGGCCGCGCACGTAGGGCACCAACAACCCGCCCACGATCTGGGCGCCGGCCACGGCGGCGGCGGCCAGCCCGGCGATCCCGAAGGCGGCCGCGTCGCCGTACAGCTCCAGCAGATGGGGCTGCATCGCATAGAAGGCGTAGATGGCGACCCCCATGGTGAACGGGGCGGCCAGCATCATCAGCCTGATCGGCCGCTGCCGCCACCCCGCATCGAGCGACTCGCGGACCAGGCGCCGCACCTCCTCCACCGGGCCGCCCCGACGTTCCGGGGTGAAGCCGAGATCGTGCATCAGCCACCACGCCATCACCACGGTGACCCCCAGCAACCCGGCCCGTACCAGGTAGGGGACCCCGAGGTTGGTGGCTTGGGCGATGAAACCGCCACCGACCGACCCGACCAGCATGGCGATACCGGTCACCGCTTGGCCGCGGGCGAACACCGACTCCAGGTCGCCGGTGAACCCGGTGGCGGCGAGGGCATCCACCAGCCACGCCTCCACCGCTCCCGAGAAGAAGGTGAACCCGAGCCCGATCACCACCGAGGCGATCGCCCAACCCCACAGCGGCGCCTCGATCTGCCACATCAGCAGGTAGAGCAGGGTCGACACCAGCAGCGTGAGCCCACCGAGCAGGAAGGAGGTGCGCCGCCCCCTGGTGTCGGCCACGATCCCGGTGGGGACCTCGAACAGCACCTGACCGGCGGTGAAGAAGGCGTTGGCGGCGAAGGCCTGGGTGTTGCTCAGCCCGGCGTCGAGCAGGAACAGGGTGTTGATCCCCCAGATCAGCGAAGCCGCCAGCGTGGTGAGCAGGATCAGCAGCAGGTAGGTGCGCTGCACGGTGCGGGCAGCCTCGGGCATGGGTCGACACTACCCAGGGCCCAACCGCCGCCGACACACCCACGCTTTCTTAGGATCAAAGCGCGTCTCCAGTGACGCGTTTTGATCCTAAGAAAATGGTGTGTGACCGGCCCCGACCGACCGCCTCCCCCGGCCCGCCTCCGTCACCGAGCGGCCGAGCAGGACCAGGAAGAACAGCGCCACCGGGACCACCGCCATGGTGGCGGATCCCGAGGTGTCGGCGTGGTAGCTCACCACCAGCCCGACCACCACCGAGAGCACCCCGATCACCGCCGCGGTGAGCATCATCGCCGGAACCCGGCGCACCAGCAGCGCCGCCGTCGCCGGGGGGCCGACCAGCAGCCCGAAGACGAGCAGGGTCCCGACGGTCCGGAAAGAACCGACGATCACCATGGTGATCAGCCCGAGCAGGGCGGCGTGCGCCACCGCCGGGTGCAGCCCCAGGAGCCGCGCCTTCTGCTCGTTGAAGGCGAGGACGAGGAAGTGGCGGTAGCCGAGGATGGTGGCGACAACAGCGACGACGGCCACCCCGGTCAGCAGCACCAGGTCGCCGGCGGTGACCCCGAGGGCGTTCCCGAACAACACCGCGGTCAGGTCACCGGCGAACCCGGCGCTGCGCGACAGAAGGATCACCCCCAGACCCAGCATCCCCACGAACAGCAGCCCGATCCCGGTGTCCTCGGAGAAGGCCGTCTGGCGGTGGACCAGCTCGATCCCGCCCAGCATCACGGCGGCGGCAGTGATGGCGCCGATCAGGGGATCGAAGCCGAGCAGAAGCGCCAAGGCGATGCCGGGGACGACGCCGTGGACGAGGGCGTCGCCGAGGAACGTCATCCCCCGGATGACCACCCAGGTGCCGACCACGGCGAGGGCGATCGCGGCCAGCGAGGCGCCGAGCAGCGCCCGTTGCTGGAGGGCGAGGGCGAACGGATCGGTCAGCCAGGCCAGCATGGCGGCTTCGGGTTGGCGTCGACCGCCGTCACGACAGGGCGTCTGCGATGAGGCGGGCGTTGGTCAGCAGCATCCCGATCAGCGTATCCGCCCCCGACCCCGGCTCGCCCGGCGACTCGACGAACAGCTCGACGACCTCCACCTCGGTGCCGGTCTCGGCGGCCACCGCCTCGGCCAGGGTGGTCGGCTCGGTGGTCTCGCCGAAGATGGCGGTGACCCCTTCGGCGGTGATCACCGCGGCCAGGGCGGCGAGGTCGGCGGAGCTGGGCTCGGCCAGGGTGCCGCCCCCAGGGATGATCACCCCAACCACCTCGAAGTCGTAGCGGTCGGCGAAGTACCGCACCGCGTCGTGGTTGGTGATCAGCTTGCGCCGGTCCTGGGGCACCGCCGAGAGGGTCTCGGCGATCTCGGTGTCGGCGGCGCGCAGCTCGGCGGCGTAGTCGGCGGCGGCGGTATGCCAGTCGACGGTGCCGTCGACCTCGGTGAGGGCCCCGGCGATCAGCCCGGTGGCGGTTGCCATCCGCTCCGGGTCGAGCCACAGGTGAGGGTCGAGGCCCATCTCCGGGCGCTCCACGGGATCGAGCTGTGGCCCCAGCTCCAGCACCGTGGTGCCGGCGGCGGCGGTGGCGGCGAGCATGTCGACGAGCGACTCCTCGAGCCCGAGCCCTACCGCCACCACCAGGTCGGCCCCGGCGATGGTGGCGAGCTGCTGCGACGAGGGCTGGAACTCGTGGGGGTCGGCGCCGACCGGCATGATCACCTCGACCGTGGCCCGGTCGCCCACGATGTTCTCGACGACGTCGCCGAGGATGGCGGTGGTAGCCACGATCGTCGGTCCGGTGTCGTTGTCCTCGGCAGCCCCTCCTGCGGTGTCGCCGGAGCCGCACGCCACCAGCAGCACCGCCATGACCACGACCACGAAGTCGAGCCAGCGCCGCCCGCCGGAAGTCCCACCGCTGATCGGTGTTGGGGACTCGCCAGCAGGGCCTTGATGCGCATCGGGGAGCGGTCGCTCGCCTCCCTCTCCCCCCTGAGGTTCGACGCCCGGTGCCACGGAATCCTTCCCGTCCCGCATGCCTGCTCCTCTCATCCCCTGTTGCTAATGAGAATCATTATCAATACGATCCGTGTAAGATACACCGCCCTGCACAGAACGCAAACGGACACCCTGATGACCGCCACCGTCGAACGCCAGATCGCCGCCAGGCTCGCCGAGCACGGGATCCGGTTCACCATCGCCCGGCGCCGAGTGGTCGGCGCCCTTGGTCGGCTCGACGGCCCCCGCTCCGCCTCCGAGCTCCACGGCGACCTCGGCGACATCCCGCTGTCCTCGGTGTACCGGTCGCTGGCCGTGCTCGAGGAGGCCGGGGTCCTCGCCCCCCACCACGGCACCCGGGGTCTCACCCGTTACGAGCTGGCCGAGTGGCTGACCGGCCATCACCACCACCTCACCTGCGTCGAGTGTGGCGCGGTGGACGACGTCCACCTCTCCCCCGCCGTCGAAGGGACGCTGCAGACGGCGGTACACGGCATAACAAGGGCTGCCGGCTTCCGACCCAGGGGGCACACCCTCGACATCGAAGGGGTGTGCGCCCGATGCCGCTGACCGAGCCTGCGGTGCGGGCCACGGACGTGGTCCTCCGGTACGGCGACACCACGGCCGTGGCCCGCTCCAGCTTCACCATCCCCCAGGGAGCGGTGACGGCGTTGATCGGACCCAACGGCTCGGGGAAGTCGACCATGCTCGGAGCCATCGCCGGGCTGACCGACCCCGGCGCCGGCCGCATCGAGGTGCTGCCGATCGACGGGCGACGTCGCCGGGTGTCGCTGGTCCTCCAGTCGACCAGGGTGGCCGAGTCCCTCCCCGTGACCGTTGGCGAGGTGGTGACGATGGGCCGCTACGCCACCACCGGCGCCCACCGCCGGTTGGGCGCCGCCGACCGGGCGGCGGTGGCAGCGGCGATCGACCGGATGGGCATCGCCGACCTCGCCTCCCACCATCTCTCCGAGCTGTCCGAAGGGCAGCGGCAGCGGGTGTTCGTCGCCCAGGGCCTCGCCCAGGAGCACGACCTGCTCCTCCTCGACGAGCCGATGACCGGGCTCGACCTGGTGTCGATGAAGGCGATCGACCGGGTGATCCACGCCGAGCAGCAGGCCGGGGGAACCGTGGTGATCACCACCCACGACCTGGCCGAGGCCCACGCCGCCGACCACGTGGTGCTGATGGCGAAGCGGGTGGTCGCCTCAGGCCCGCCCCAGGCGGTGCTGACCAGGGAGCATCTGCTCGCCGCCTACGGGTCCGGTCTGCTCCATGCGGTTGGCGAGCGGATCTTCCTGGACGACCCCGCCCATTGGCATGCCCCCGACCTGCACGCCCACCGCGACCGGTCCCTCCCCGACGCCGCCGACTGACCCCGCAGGGGGCTCGAAATGCACCGCCGGATTGAAGGCGAACCGGCGGTCGGCCCGGCGCAGCGCCCCGAGCACGGCGGCGCCGATCAGCAGGATCAGCACCATGTTGGTGACCGCCCGACCCAGGTCCCAACCCAGCGAGGTGGCAACGGCGAACACCACCAGGCGGCGCAGGTTCGATACCACGGGATCGCCGGGCACGAACGACGCCTCGGTCCCCAGCCCGAGGAGAAACGGCCATGACCACAGGTTCATCAGCAGCCCGAAGGCAAGGGCGCTCACCGCACCGTACCCGGCGAGCATGGCGATCTCGATCCTGCCCCTCGCCCTGGGCATCAGCCCCGCTCCCATGCCCACCCACGAGGCGGCGAGCATCTGGAAGGGGAGCCACGGCCCCACCCCTGCGGTGAGCAGCGCCGAGGCGAACAGGGTGGTGGAGCCGAGGACGAACCCAAAGCCGGGACCGAACACCCGGCCCCCGAGGATGAGCAGCAGGAAGACGGTCTCGATCCCTCCCAGCCCGGCGCCGAGCGGTCGGAGGGCGGCGCCGAGGGCGGAGAGGATCCCCAGCATCGCCACCGCCTTGGTGTCGATGCCGCCGGAGCCCATCTCGGCGAGCAGGACGGCGACGATCACCGGCACCACGGCGATGAACACGAAGGGGGCGTCCGAGACGTGGGCGACCAGGAAGCTGCCCGGATCCACCAGCAGGGGCCAGACGAAGGCGGAGAGCCCGCCAAGCGAGGCGACGAGGAGAATCACCCTGGTCCTGACCGCGGTGGGGATGGCGGCCGGTCTCATCGGCGGTCCCCGGCGAGAGCGGCGGCGACATCGGCCACGGTCAGCCACCGCCCCGGCTGCAGGATCCGGGCCACCTGCGGGGAGAAGCCGGGCGATGCGGTGACCACGTCGGCGGTGGCGCCGTCGGCGACGATCTCCCCCTCGGCCATCACCACCACCCTGGTGGCGCACGAAGCGGCGAACTCGACATCGTGGGTGGCGACGACCACGGCGCGCCCGCCGGCGGTGAGCTCGCCGAGGACCCTGGTCAGGTGGTGCTTGGCGGCGTAGTCGAGCCCCCTGGTCGGCTCGTCGAGCAGAAGAATCCGGGGCGATGCGGTGAGCTGGATGGCGAGCACGAGGGCGAGCCGCTGGCCCTCGGAGAGGTCGGAGGGGTGTCGATCGCCCGGGATCCCGGCAAGGATCCGGTCGAGCAGGCTCCGGCAGGTGCCGCCGCCTGCGCCCGACTCGGTGTCGGCGGCGGCGCACTCCTCGTCCACCGTGTCGGCGTAGAGGAGGTCGGAGGGGTTGTGCGGGACCAGGGCGACCAGCCGCCGCGCCTCGGCCGGGCCGACCCCGGCTGGATCGATCCCTCCGATCGCCACCGACCCCTGGCGGCGGGGGCCGGAGCCCTGGAGCGCCCACAGCAGCGAGGTCTTGCCCGACCCGTTGCGACCCATCAGCGCCACCACGTCGCCGGCGCCGACCTCGAGGTCGACCGACCGCACCGCCACGGTGGGCCCGTGGGCGACGGTGACGCCACGGGCGGTGAGCACGGTGGCGGCGCCGTCCGGGGGCAGGGGACGGTGGGGCACGGCACCGGCCAGCCGCTCCCGCAGCTCGCCGGCGTGGCGTCTCGCCTCCCGGATGCTCAGCGGGACCGGATCCCACCCGGCGAGCCGTCCCAGCATCACCACCGGCGGGGCGACCTCGGTGGTGGCCAGCACGGTCCGGGGCGGCCCGGCGGCGACCGCACCCGAGCCGTCGAGGCTGACGACCAGGTCGGCATACTGCACCACCCGCTCGAGACGGTGCTCGGCCATCACCACCGTCATCCCCAGGTCATGGACCAGCCGGGTGATGGCGGCCAGCACCTCCTCGGAGGCGGTGGGATCGAGCGCCGAGGTGGGCTCGTCCAGTACCAGCACCCGGGGATGGGCGGTGAGGACGGCGCCGATCGCCACCCGCTGCTGCTCGCCGTCCGACAGGGTGGCAACGGTGCGTCGGCGCAGGTGGGCGATCCCGAGCAGGTCGAGCGTCTCCTCGACCCGCTGGCGCATCACCGCCGGGGCGACCCCGAGTTGCTCCATCTCGTAGGCGAGCTCGTCCTCGACGACGTCGGTGACGAAACCCGCCGCCGGATCCTGGGGGACCACCCCCACCAGGTCGGCCATAGCCCTGGTGGGGTGGGTGGCGGTGTCCCTCCCCTCGACCGTGACCCGGCCGGACAGGGTTCCCCCGGTGAAGCGGGGGACGTGGCCGTTGATGGTTCCCAGCAGCGTCGACTTGCCCGCCCCGGTTCGCCCGATCACCAGCACCAGCTCGCCCTCCGGAATGGTCAGATCGACCCGGTGGAGCGTCGGCCGGGTCTCGCCGCTGTGGGTGACGGTGACATCCTCGAACCGGATCATGGGGCGACCCGCCCCTCGACCACGGCGGTCGACGGAGACGCCGGGCTGGGCGCCACGCCGGCGGCGGCCCATGCCGGTGCCGCCGCGGCGAGGACGGCGACGGTTCCGAGCACGCTCAGCCGGGGCCACGCCGCCGGCGTCGGGAACACGATGGTGGGATCGGTCCAGCCGGCCACGATCACGCCGGCGGCGGCGACGGTCCCGGAAACGGCGGCGACCCACTCCGGACCTCCCCAGGGATCGGACCGGAAGACGGTGGCGCCCACCCCGCCCCCTGCGGTGACGAACCCGACAACGGCTGCTGCCGTCCCGACCAGGAGCACCGGAAAGCCGAGCACCCCGGGTGCGTTGCCGTCCATCAATCCGTAGAGCCCGACGGCGATCCCGGCGAGACCGGTGAGGATCAGGGCGCCGGTGCGGCGGTGACGCCCGGGGGAGACACCGTCGTGGCCGTAGCCCCGCGCCTCCATCGATCCGGCCAGCACCAGCGCCCGTCCCGTGGCATCCTCGAGAACCGGCATCAGGGTGCGGCGGATCACCCGCATCCCTCCTCCGCGGTGACCCCGCAGCCGCTGCGCCCTGCGGATCCGCCCGATGCTGTCGACCAGTTGCGGGGCGAACCCGACGGCAACCACCAACGCCGCCCCGATGTCGTGGAGCGCCCTGGGGACGGAGCGGAGGAGCCGCTTGGCGTCGGCGAGGGCGTTGGCGGCGCCGAGGCAGATCAGCATGGCGGCGAGCCGCATCCCGTCGTAGAGCCCTGCCACCAGGTTCTCCAGGGTGACCGGCCCGCCGATGGTGAACCCGCTCAGCCAGGCGGGGAGGGCGATCTCGGGCAGGGTGAACAGCACCCGCCCCGGGATCCCGCCCCCGAGGACGACCCGGAACGCCACCCGCAGCACCACCACCAAGACACCCGCCCAGACGTAGAAGCGGAAGCCAAGTGCCCAGGGTGTGTGGGGACGCCGCACCTTGACCACGAAGGCGGCGACGGCAACCACGACCAGCAGGAGGAGCGGATTGGTGGTGCGGCTGGCGGCGGTGGCAAGCCCGAGCGCCCACAGCCACCAGGCGCCAGGGTGCAGCCGCCCCGTCCGGTCCCGATTCATGGCCAGTCCCCCACGGCGCCGGCGTCCCGCCGCCTGGCGAGCAGGATCCCGCCGGCGACGACGGCCGCCGCAACGGCGACCCCGGCGACCATCCCCCACGGGAACGCCGGCTCGGGGTCCGGCACCGGGATGCCGGAGGGGACTGCCCCCAGCTCGACCGGGGACGCCGCCGGAGGCGCCGCCTGCTCCGATCCGGCGGTGAACGCCCACCCCTCCACCGACCCCGGTGCCGGCTCCCGGGTGGCCGCGCCCGATGTGGCGTACTCCCACTCCCCGGCAGCCGCCGCCACCCAGTAGCCCCAGTAGGTGGTTGGCGGCGGGATGGCGGCACAGGTCTCCGTATCGGGGCCGGGGCGGCCGTCGATGCGGCACACGAAGCCCGCGCTGGTGGTGACGCCCTCCACGCTGAACCCGGCGGCGGCCAGGGCGGCGAGACCGCTGCGCTGGGGGCCGAGGGCACACCGGACGTCGAGGTCGCCACCGAGGGCGGTGGCGTCGACGACAACGGTCACCCCCTCGACCCCGACACACGCCCCCGGCTCCTGGGCCGTCGCCGCCGATGCGGCGCCGATTGCACAGCCGGCGGCGATGACTAAGCCGGCGGCGACCAGGGCGACGACCCGCCGCCGCACGCCGGGTCTGGACCGCCCGTGGGTCGGGGCTGTGGCCATCACACCGCCGCTGGGGACGGGTCCCTCATCGGGCCGCGGCGGCGATGGCCAACCGGGCCGGCGGGCCTATCGCCCCGATCTCGTCGTAGGCGGGTGCCCCGAAGGCAAGCATGCCCTGGATGGTGGCGTAGCCGTTGGGGACCGAGTCGGCGGCGCTGAACCTGATGCCTCCTTCGTCCTCCCCCGGTGCGTCGATCTGGAGGGTGGCGACGAAGGCGGCGGCCCTGTCGGCAGCATCGGCCTCCCCGGCGGCGCGCAGCGCCTGGGCGACGGCGGCGGTGCTGTTGGCGTTGGCGGTGCCGAACGAGCTGATCGACCCGTCCTCGGCCTGGAGCGAGAGCAGCCATGCCGTCGCCGCATCCGCCGCCTCGGTCTCCCCGGTGGCGAGCAGCGCCTGGAGGGCGACGGCGGTGGTGTCGGGATCCTCGGAGCCGGCGGCGGCGGGACAGTCCCCGGTGAAGGTGAAGTCGCCGGTGTCGCACTGCTTGGAGGCGAGCCAGTCACCCGCCCCGTCGGGGACACCGTCATCGGTGGCGGCCAGCCCGAGGATGGCAAGCGACTGGTTGTAGACGTCGTCGGCGAGCCGGCCGTCGTCGCCGAGCATCCCGCGCAGCTCGGCCTCGACGTCCCGCTCGGGGATGTAGGTGGCGGGATTCTCTCCCCTGGCCTCGATGGCGAGCACCACCTTGCCGACGGCGCCGGCGGGAGCCGAGCCCGGCGTGCCCAGCAGTTGGTCGGAGAGGACGGCGAGCGTGGCCAGGGCGGCGTCTGCGGTGTCCTCCTCGACGCCGGCGCCGGTCAACCCGATGGCGATGTCTGCGTAGACGGCGGGCCCGAAGTCCTCCCAGTCGGGGGTCGGCTGGTCGAACTCGCGGGCGATCCAGGCGGCGGCCGTCTCGGTCTCGGTCGAGAACCCGTCGCCGGAACCGCCGAACCGGCTCCAGGCGAGCCAGCCGAGGGCGGCGACAACGGCAACGGCGATGACGATCGTCACCCCGTTGCGCTTGGTGGTGGTGGGCACGGTCGGTGCTTCCTCTCAGATGCGGGTCCGTGACGGACCCGATGCGAGAAGGTGACCGTGCCCCGGGTCGGAGACCGGGAAGGGAACCTGTCGTTCCGGGCTCCCGTCCCGTAGACCTCGACGGATGGAGCCGCGGCCTTCGTCAGGTGCTCCGGCTCGCCGCCTCCCGCCTTGGCGGGTGACGGCCTACGGTTGCGGGTCAGCGCCGGACTTCGACCGGCTTCCCCTGCCACAAGGCTTCGATTGTCACGCCACCCGTCCGGAGACCGGTGGCCGGGCGGACTCTAGCCGGGCGGGAGACACCCCCGTCAGCCGACGCCAGTCGGTGGCACGTCGCGCCGCGCCCGGTCGGCACGCGGCGGGAGCCAGCGTGTAGGATCGACGAGGTATTTGTTCAGCGGTGATCGGGACCCGGGATGCCCCGGTCACCCCGGGAGTTGAGGAGTTCATCGTGACTAGACACCGACGCATGGCGATCGTGCTGGCACTCGCCACCACCTCGTCAATGTTCCTGTTCACCGGGGCATCGCAGGCCGCACCGGAGGGGCGCTTCCGCTACCCGGAGATCCAGCGGGCCAACGACCTGCCGCCGCTGTCGGGACCGGCGGACGTGACCTTCGCCGACGCCATCGCAGACGCCGACGCCCCGGACCTCGAGGCGACGGCGGCGGCGCCGCTTGTCGCCTCCGACGACATCCAGGTCAACGGCGACAACAAGGCCAACCCGACGGATCAATACGGGAGCGGCGAGGGGCTGCCGTCGAACGAGACCACGATCGCCATCAACCCGCTCGACCCGAACATCGTCGCCGCCGCCGCCAACGACTACGAGCCCGGCGTCGACTCGGTCCAGGGGATCTACATGTCCTTCGACGGAGGGCACACCTGGCCGTACAGCCGCCACGCCCGGCAGGTGATCACCCCCGACCGCCGCATGCTTGGCTCCGGGGACCCGGTTGTCGCCTGGGACTCGGCCGGAGTCGTGTACCAGTCGTTCATCTCGTTCGGGCGGGCCGACTGCGACTCGTACATCGCGGTGACGCGCTCGGTCGACAACGGGGTGACCTGGACCTATCCCACCGACGCCGAATCGGCGGGCACCCTGCACCTGGTCGGTGACGGGATCGTCGTCCACAACGGCGGGCCCGACGACTGCCAGATCTTCCACGACAAGGAGTGGATGACGGCCGGGGTGCGGCCAGAAGGTGTTCCGCTGGTGGCGGGAAGCGACCTCGCCCACGTGGGGACCGACCGGCTCTACGTGACGTGGACCCGTTTCGACTTCGACACCGGAGGGATCGGGTTCGTCGATGCCGCCATCTGGCTGTCGTACTCCGATGATCAGGGCCGGCACTGGTCCGAGCCGCAGGAGGTCTCCGGGTCGGCCCGGTTCTGTGCCTTCCAGTTCGGTGACGACGACGGCGACTGCGACGAGGACCAGTTCTCCGTCCCGGTCGTCGACCCCAACGATGGGACCCTCTACGTGGCGTTCGAGAACTTCAACGTGGAGTCGCTGCGGCGCAACCAGCTGTTGATGGTGCGGTCGACCGACGGGGGCCAGACCTTCACCGCCCCGCAGCGGATCACCCCCGTCTTCGACGGGCCGTTGATGTACCCGGTCTGCCTGGGACGCCAGACCCTCGACGACATGTGCGCCCGGACGCCGTCGACCTTCGGGATCGATCTCGACCCGAACACGGGCCGTCTCCACGTCGCCTGGATGGACAACCGCAACGGCAGCGCCGCCGACACCAACACCGACGTGTTCACCCGCTACTCGGACAACGGCGGGGACTCGTGGTCGCCGACGTTGAACCTCACCGAGGGTTCGACCGTGGACCAGTTCTTCCCGTGGCTGTCGGTGAACCCCAACGGCGTGGTGGCGGTGGTCTACTACGACCGGCAGTTCGCCTACCCGCTGATCGACACCTCGATGGCGGTGTCGACCGATGGGGGCGCCAGCTACGCCAGCCACCGGGTGAGCGAGGTGTCATGGAATCCCGACCTTGCCTTCCGTCTCGGGGTGTTCATCGGGGACTACAACGGGATCGACACGTCGGAGACATCGGCGCTGCCGTTCTGGACGGACGCCCGGTTCGCCGAGCCCAACACCCCCGGCAACAACCCGCCGCACCAGCAGTCCGATGTCATGGTCGACGTCGAGCCGCTTCCCTGAGGCGGGCGCGGCCGCGGCGATGGTATGCCGCGGCCGCGCCGAAGGGGGTGGGGGAGGCCCAGGCCCGGTAACCTCGGCGGCGATGAACTGGCCGTTCCCCCCGCCGATCAAGCCGATGCTGGCCAAGGCCAAGGAGACGCCGCCCTCGCCGCCCGGATGGGTGTACGAGCCGAAGTGGGACGGGTTCCGGGCGATCATCTGGTCGGGTGACAAGCGGCGGATCGACTCGCGCAGCGGCAAGGACCTGCTCCGCTACTTCCCCGAGCTGGCTGCCGCCGTCGACCAGCTCCCCGCCGGCACCGTCGTCGATGTCGAGATCGTGGTGGTGATCGATGACGTCACCGAGTTCGAGACGCTGCAGCAGCGGATCCACCCGGCGGCGTCGCGGGTCAACATGCTCGCCGAGCAGACACCTGCCGAGCTGGTTGCCTTCGACCTGCTCGCCGTCGCCGGCGAAGACCTGCGCGCCCATCCCCAGCACGAGCGCCGCCGCCTTCTCGAGGAGCTCGCCGTGGGGCTGGGGGATCCATGGCACCTCACCCCGGTGACCGACGATCTCGCCGTGGCCACCGAGTGGTTCACCGAGTACGAGGCGGCCGGATGCGACGGGATCATCGCCAAGGCAGGCGACGGTGTCTACGTGGAGAACAAGCGCGACTGGATCAAGTGGAAGCACCGCCGCGAGGCGGACTGCGTCGTCGGCGGCTATCGGGTCCACAAGGACGGCGACAAGATCGGGTCGATCCTGCTCGGGTTGTACGACGATGCGGGCAGCTTCCAGTTCGTCGGCCATTGCTCGGGGTTCTCGGACCACGACAGGGTCGAGCTGCTCGGCAAGTTCGAGCGGCTCCGCACCGAGGAGAGCTTCGGCGGCGACGACATGGCCAGGGTCCCCGGGGCGCAGAGCCGGTGGTCGAGCGGTAAGGAGCTCGACTGGGTGCCGGTGACGCCGGGTGTGGTGGTGCAGATCGGCTACGACCAGCTCGAAGGGATCCGCTTCCGCCACGCCACCCGATTCGAGCGGTGGAGGCCGGACAAGCCCGCCGAGGAGTGCACCCTGGATCAACTGGAACGGCCCGAGGGAGCCGGTTTCACCGACGTGGTCGGTTGACGCCGGCGCCGCCCAGACCCCCCCGCCGTTTCTTAGGATCGAAACGCGTCTCTCATGACGCGTTTCGGTCCTAAGAAAATGGGTCGGTACGCTGCGCGGCTGGGAGGAACGGCGATGGCGCGGCGACGGACCAGCACAACGACGGCCCGGTGGGCCCGATGATGGGATCGGTCATCGTGGTCGGGGCGGGGATCTTCGGGGTGTCGATCGCCGATCACCTCGCCGGTGAGGGCTGGGAGGTCGAGCTGGTCGAGCAGTACCACCCCGGTCACGCCAGACAGTCGAGCGGCGGGGAAACCAGGTTGACCCGCTGCGGCCACGGCGGCGACGCCTGGTACACCGCCATGGCATGGCGGGCGCGGGCACTGTGGGGTCAGATCGAGGATGACACCGGTGCCGAGCTGCTGGTGCGTTCCGGGGTGGCGTGGTTCGGCTCGGCCGATGGATGGGTCGCCGAGAGCGGGAGGACCATGGACCGGCTCGGCATCCCGGTGGAGACGCTCGACGACGCCGGGCTGCGCGAGCTGTTCCCCAGCATCGCCACCGCGGGCATCGAGGCGGCATTGTTCGAGCCGGAGGCGGGGGTGTTGCGGGCGGGGCGGGCCGTCGGCGTGTTGGCGGAACGCGCCCGACGACGGGGCGCCCGGGTCACGACGGCACGGGCGATCCCTGACGAACAGGGCGTGGTCGTCGACGGGATCCGCCGCGGCGCCGACGTGGTGGTGTGGGCCTGTGGACCCTGGCTTCCCACGCTGTTCCCCGACCTGGTCGATGCGAAGGTCACCAAGCAAGACGTGGTGTTCTACGGGGTGGGGCCGGAGTGGGCGGCGCCGGGCGTCCCCGGATGGATCGACCACGATGAGGCGATGTACGGATGCGGCGACATCGGGGGCAAGGGCTTCAAGACGGCCTCCGACCTCGACGGCGGCGACTTCGACCCCGACACCGGCGAGCGCCTCCCCTCCCCGGCCAACCTGGAGCGCTGTCGCCGCTACCTCGCCGAGCGATTCCCCGGCATCGCAGACGCACCGGTCACCCTGACCCGCACCTGCCAGTACACCTCAACCCCCGACGGCCAATGGATCGTCGCCCCCCACCCCGAGCATCCGGACGTATGGCTGGTCGGGGCGGGGTCTGGCCACGGCTTCAAGCACGGCCCGGCCATGGGCGAGTACGTCGCCGCCCTGATCGCCGGGACCGAGCAGCCGCTCCCCAACCTCGGTCTCGCCCGGCGCACCGCCTCGGGCAACCTGCGCACCAAACCCTCACCACAGGATTGACCGGACCCTGACATGAGCGGGTGGGAGTTGGGTGTGGTGGCTACCGGAGGCGAGCGTGGACGGGCTGAAGCTCAGAGGTCGACCGCCGGGTCCCTGATCCCCGCCGGGACCGTGCCGCTCGCTATCCTGGCGAACATATGTTCGCCAAGCAGGACGCCACCACCGAGAGCACCTGGCTCGACGACCTCAACGATGACCAGCGGCGGGCGGTCACCCACCCGGGGGGACCGCTGCTGGTGGTGGCGGGCGCCGGGTCGGGGAAGACCAGGACCCTGGCCAGCAGGGTGGCGTGGTTGATCGAACAGGGCACCCCTGCGGAGCGGATCCTGCTGCTCACCTTCACCAGGCGTGCCGCCGAGGAGATGATGCGCCGCTCCGGGGGGTTGATCGCCGACCGGTCGGCGGGGCGGGTGTGGGGCGGCACCTTCCACTCCATCGCCAACCGGTTGCTCCGCCGCCACGGCGCCGCCGTCGCCATCGACCCCGGTTTCACCGTGCTCGACCAGGGCGACACCGAAGCGATGCTCGGGATGATCCGCACCGAGCTCGGGTTGGGCGACCGGAAGGTGCGATTCCCCAGGGCCGAGACGGTCGCCGCCATCTACTCCCGCACCGTCAACCAGCAGGAGATGCTCGCCCTGGTACTGAAGGAGCGGTTCCCGTGGTGCGCCGAGCACGAAGACGACCTCAAGGCGATCTTCCGGGCGTACCGCAGCCGCAAGCTCGACCAGCAGGTGCTCGACTACGACGACCTGCTCCTCTACTGGTGGGCGCTGCTCGACAGCGGGGCGGCGCCAAGCCTCACGAGCCAGTTCGACCACGTCCTGGTCGACGAGTACCAGGACACCAACCGGCTCCAGGGGGCGATCCTGGGCGCGCTGTGCGGCCCGGACGGCAACCTCACCGTGGTCGGTGACGACGCCCAGGCGATCTACTCGTTCCGGGCGGCATCCATCGAGAACATCCGCGGCTTCCCCACCGACTTCCCCGGCGCCGCCATCGTCACCCTCGAGGACAACTACCGCTCGACCCCGCAGATCCTCGCCGCCGCCAACGCGGTGATCGGCGGGTCTCCCGAGCTGTACCCGAAGCGGCTTCGCTCCTCCCGACCGGCCGGGGCCAGACCCGATCTGGTCACCTGCTTCGACGAGGCGTCCCAGGCCGACTTCGTCTGCGACACCGTGCTCGCCCACCGCGAGGAGGGCATCGTCCTGCGGGACCAGGCGGTGTTGTTCCGCACCGGCCACCATTCCGACGGGCTCGAACTGGAGCTGGCCAGGCGTCGCATCCCCTTCGTCAAGTACGGCGGGCTCAAGTTCCTCGAGGCGGCCCACGTCAAGGACCTGCTCGCCCTGCTCCGCATCCTCGACAACCCACGCGACGCCCTGGCCTGGCATCGGGTGGTGGGCGGGATCCCCGGGGTGGGGCCGGCCACCTCGGTGCGGGTGATGGGCACCGCCGAGGCGACCGCCGCCGCCGACGGGACCGACCTGCTCGCCGGGTTCTGCCGGATGACGGCGAGCGTCCCGGTGCAGGCGAAGGCTGCGCTTGCCGAGCTGCAGACCGCACTCGCCGACGCCAGGGGCACCGCCGCCGGCGAGCCGGGACCCGCGGTACAGATCGACCGGCTCCTCCCCTTCCTCGGGATGGTGGCCGAGACCCGCTACGAGGACGCCGCGGTGCGTCTCGGCGACATCGAGCAGCTTGCCGCCCTCGCCGCCGGCTATCCCAACCGGAGCCGGTTCCTCACCGAGCTCACCCTCGATCCCCCGGTGTCGACCTCCGATCTGGCCGGGCCGCCCCATCTCGATGACGACTATCTGATCCTGTCCACCATCCACTCGGCCAAGGGGGGCGAGTGGGACGCCGTGTTCGTCATCCACGCCGCCGACGGCAACATCCCCTCCGACATGGCGCTGGGCGAGCCCGGCGGGGTCGAGGAGGAGCGCCGGCTGCTGTACGTGGCGATGACCAGGGCCAGGGACCACCTCCACATATCGTTCCCGCAGCGCTTCTACCACCGGCGCTTCGGTGGCGACGACCGCCACTCGTACGCCCCGCTGAGCCGTTTCCTGTCACCGGTGATCGAGCACTTCGACACCGCCGCCACCGGCACCGACGCCGCCGAGGAAGCCCCGGCGCAGGCGGCGGCGGGAGTCGACACCGTCGGCGTCCTGCTGGCGAGCCTGTTCGAGTGACCGGGGACCCGCCCCCGATCCTCCACGTCGACCTCGACGCCTTCTACGCCACCGCCGAGCAGGTCCGCGACCCGGCGCTGCGGGGCAAGGCGATGGCGGTGGGCGAAGGGGTCATCCTGGCGGCGAGCTACCAAGCCAGGCAGTTCGGGGTGCGCTCGGCGATGTCGACCGCGGTGGCGAGACGGCTGTGCCCCGGATTGATCGTGGTCGCCGGCCACTTCGCCGACTACGCCCGGCTCTCCGGCGAGGTATTCGCCATCTGCGCCGACTTCACCCCAGTCGTCGAGCAGATCTCGATCGACGAGGCGTTCCTCGACGTCTCCGGGTCCACCCACCTGTTCGGCTCGAGCGTCGAGATCGCCCGCCGGCTGCGGCAACGGGTGCGGGAGGAAACCGAGCTGGTCCTGTCGGTGGGGGTGGCCAGCACCAAGTTCCTGGCCAAGGTGGCCAGCCAGACCGCCAAGCCCGACGGGCTGCTGGTGATCGACCCGGAGACCGAGCTCGACTTCCTCCACGCCCTCCCGGTGCGTGCCATCTGGGGGGTCGGCAGGAAGACGGAGGGCCGGCTTGCCGAGCTGGGCATCGCCACGGTGGGACAGCTCGCCGCCACCGCCCCCACGACCCTGCGCCATCATCTCGGCCGGTCGGCGGGCGCCCATCTCCACGCCCTGGCGTGGAACCGTGACCCCCGGCCGGTGGTCACCAGCCACCGACTCAAGTCGGTCGGGGCCCAGTCCGCCTTCGGGCGAGGCGGAGCCGATCCTGCGGTCCGGTCCCGCGTCCTCATCGATCTCGCCGACAGGGTAGGGCGCAGGCTGCGGGCCAAGGAGCTGGCGGGCAGGACGGTCACCGCCCGAGTCCGCTTCGACGACATGGCCGCCATCACCCGCAGCGCCACCCTGCACGCCCCGATCGCCACCACCCCGGCGATCGCCGAGCTTGCCGTCAGGCTGGCCGAGGACGGGATCACCGAGACCGGGGCGGGGCGGTTGGTGAACCTGCTCGGAATCGCGGTGTCGCAACTGTCATCGTCACCGCATCTCCAGCTCGAGCTGCCCTTCGGGGAGACGTTGGGCGGCGACCTGCACCGCTCCGGGTCGGAGGAGGAGCGGAACCGCCACGAGCTCGATCTTGCCATCGACGCCCTGCGCAAGCGTTACGGCACCGATGCGATCGGTCCGGCTTCGCTGGTCCTCGGCGAACGGACCAGCGCCGTCCCCGACGAGTTCCGGGACCTGTCCACCAGGGATCGGTGAGCGAGGGCCTGTGACCCCGAGCCGATGACGGCGCCTACCAGTCGGCGGTCCACCAACCGGTGCCGGCAAGCTCCCCCATCTCCCCGGTGATCGACCGCCATCCCAGGGTGCCGTCCTCGTACACGATGATGAGCCACTGGCCGGACCCGTCGAAGTCCTGGTCGAGCACGTCCTTGGGGTAGTCGAACTCCTCGACGATCTCGCCGCTGGCGGGGTCGAGGATCACCCCCTGGTTGCGCACCCCGGCGCGGCGCTGTCCTCGACGTACCAGACCTGCCCCTCTGCGTCGATCACCGGGTTGTTCGGGGTCACCCGGTTGTGGGAGCCGCGGGCCAGCTCGACCCCGTCCTCCAGGAAGACGGTTCCCGGCTCGACCGCCAGCAGGATGTCCTCGCCGGCGGTCACGCCCACCACCGCCATCAGATCTCCGTCAGGGGAGAGAGCGCTGCGGCTCGGCATGAGGAACTCCCGAGCGGTGCTGGACATCGGGTCGGCGCCCGGTGCCTCCACCGCCACCTGCATCCCGTTGGTCAGCACCCGCAGCCACCGGTCGTCCGCCGTGGCCGAGGCGGCGACCCCCGTGCCGAAATCGAGCATGGTCCCCGAGGCAAGATCGAGGGCGGCGATGATGCCATCCGCCGGTTCGCAGCAGAAGCTGAGGAACAGCGTCTCGGCGCCGAGCCGCACCATGGCCGGCTCCGACCCGAAGCCCTCGAACGCCCCCGGCTCGACCACGGGGGCCATCCGGCCGCCCTCGGCGACGACCACCGCACCGTCGGCGACCCCGAACCACCGTTGCGGCCGCGGCGCCAGCCCTGTGGTGCTCCCCGAGAAGGTGGTGGTCGACTGCGCCGTGTCTGCGGTGTTGTTGCCGGTGGTGGCCGGGGTGTCGGCATCGCCGCGGCACCCAGCCACCAGCAGGAAGACGAGTGCCCACGCCGCACCCCGAAGCAGGACGGACGGACCGGTGGTCAGGTGCACCCCGGGTACTTGTACACCCCGAGCGAGTGGTTGGCGAAGCCGTGCCGAGCGATGTAGTTGAGGAAGGTGATGTAGTTGCTCAGGATGCTGCGTGGATGCAGACACATCATGTTCATCACCGACCGTGCCTCCATGAAGGCGTCCTGGGTGGCCGGTCCCCAGACCCCGTCGACCACCAGGTCCTTGAACATGAAGTTGTTGGCGATCAGCTGCATGAACAGGGTGTGGGAGCGGAGCGACGTGTTCAACGGCTCCATCTGGCAGCCGTTGTCGATGTGGAAGTGGGTCTCGTGGGCGGTGTTGTAGTAGCCGTTGAGCACCGTCCGGAAGTGCCGCCGCAGCAGCGCCTCGGAGGCCAGGTAGCGACGACGGATGCTGAGAGCCTCGGCGGCGTGGGCCCCGTGGCAGATGTCGAGCGAGGTGCCGTTGGTCCACTCCAGATGGGAGATGTCCCATGCCCTGGCCCGGTAGTGCCACGAAGGGTTGCCCGAGAAATCGCGGTACGTCCCCAGGTGGCCGATCCACGACAGGTTGAGCCCGCCGTAGGTCGAGGCGTAGAAGTTGGTGGCGGTGGCCCACCGGTCCAGCTTGGCCACGATGGTGTTGTGGAACGGATAGGCGGCGCTGCTGGCGATGCCGTCGCAGTCGCCGTCGTACTTGATGGGGTAGCCGCCGATGGTGCTGCGCAGCGTCGTGTTGTTGAGGTTCCGATTGGCGTAGGTGGGTGTGGTGAAGCAGACCACGGTCTACACCCCTCGGCCGGCTGCGGTGACGGAACGGCTCATGCGTTCGACATCTCCAGATCGACGTCCCCGGTGGCGACCAGATTCCTCTCCGGCGATTCGACCGGCGCCCAGTGCGAGCCGCTCCGCTTCCACTGCCTGACGGTCCCGTCGTCGCGGTCAGCGGTGATCACGTGGTAGGTCGATTCGACCAGGAACATCTGCACCACCGCCCGGCGCACGCCCTCGTCGGGCAGGCGGAGCTCGGTCAAGGTCTCGCCCGACACCTCCCAGAACCGGGCGAGCCCGTGGTCGTTGGAGGCGAGGATGGCACCGGTCCCGTCGCTCACCGACAGCACCGAGGCGACGTCGACGTCGTCGGTCCCCAACGACAGCCCGGCGATCTCGGTCCGGTCGGAGCGGCGGAAGGCGCGCACCGCCAGCGCCGAGAAGTTGGTCCCCTCGGGGCACTCGGCGATCCACACCGCGACGTCGCCGGTGTGGGGAGTGAAGCCGCGGACCACGCCGCGGTGATCCTCGAACCGGGTGACCGGCCCCAGCTCGGCGCCGTCCCGCTCGACCGCCGCCACCCACGGGATCAGGTCGTACGAGCGCACCACGATGGTGCCGCCCGTGGGGAAGTCGTCGAAGCCGGGATCGTCCTCGTCCCCCGGCTCCATCACGTCGCGGTAGTCGCCGGCTTCGAGCTCGACCGCCGGGCCTTCGACCAGGACATGCCCGCCGACGTGCATAGTCCCGGCGAGCACGGCGAGCCCGCCGATCCGGAGCGGCTCGGGGATGGAGATGGCGCGCCTGGTGCGGGCGCCGGTGTCGGGCGAGAAGAAGTCGATCCGTCCCGCGCTGGCGGTGGTGGTGGCCACGGCCAGGTGGTCGCCGAAACGAGCGGCGGCGACGAAGCCGTCCCCGGGCGTCACCTTGACGACGGCCCGGGCGGCGCGGGGGAGGGACAGCAGCACGCCGTGGGCAGCTGCCAGCTTGAGGACCTGTCGGCGGGTGATTCGCATGGCGGACCTCCATGCGGCCGTCGGGGCTAGACCACGAAGGTAGGTATTCGCGGTCCCGGCTGTCAAGATTCCTGGCGGGAACTGCCAGGCGCTGGGGCGCAATCCCCCGAACTTTGAGCGAGTGACACCGCTCGGCAGTGTGAGGCGCTCAAAGTTCGGGGGATCAGTCGGATGGGCCCGAGTCGACCGGTGAGGCCTGCGCCCTCCGTGCCGCTCGCCAATGGCGCCACACCTCGATCACCACCGGCATCACCGACACCACGACGATGACGATGATGGCGATCTCGATGTTCTCCTTGACCACGTCGATCTCGCCGAGGAAGTAGCCGAGGGTGGTGACCCCCACCGCCCACAGCAGCCCGCCGACCACGTTGTAGGTGACGAACGTCCGGTAGTTCATGTCCGCCACCCCCGCCACAACCGGAGCGAAGGTGCGCACGATGGGGACGAACCGGGCGAGCACGATGGTCTTGGGCCCATACTTCTCGAAGTAGGCGTGCGCCTTTTCGACGTTGGACTGCCGGAAGAACCGGGAATCGGGCCGGTGGAACAGCGCAGGACCAACCTTCCTCCCGAACAGGAAACCCACCTGGTCGCCGACCACGGCGGCCACGAACGTCACCAGCAGCACCCACGGCAGCGGGGGCAGGACGTGCCCTCCGGCCTCCGAGGCGAGGAACCCTGCGATGAACAGCAGCGAGTCGCCGGGGAGGAAGAAGCCGACCAGCAGCCCCGACTCGGCGAACACGATGAAGGCGAGCAGCGCAAGCCCCCCGGTGCGGAGGATCCTCTCGGGATCGAGGAAGCCGAGGGCGGCGAACAATGGGGTCACAGGGGGAATCTAGGTCCGGTGGGGCCTTGCGCCGCATCCGGGGTTGCCACCGGCGGCGGCCGTCGCCGCCCGGGACCCCGGTCACTTGGCGGCGGCGGCGGCTTCGAAGGTCTGGCCGACCCCTGGCGCCTTGCGCTTGGAGAAGGCGATGGCCCCACCCAGCACCAGCAGGGCGGCGCCGGCGATGGCGTAGCGGGCCGTGGTGTTGTTCTCGAGGCCGATCACGACCGGCAGGATCAGCAGCGACACCAGGTTCATCACCTTGATCAGCGGGTTGAGCGCCGGTCCTGCGGTGTCCTTGAAGGGGTCGCCCACGGTGTCGCCGATCACTGCCGCCTTGTGGGCGTCGGAGCCCTTGCCCCCGTGATGACCCTCCTCGATGTACTTCTTGGCGTTGTCCCAGGCGCCACCGGCGTTCGACAGGTAGTTGGCCATGAGCTGGCCCACCAGGATGACGGCCGCCAGAAAGCCGCCCAGGGCGAACTTGTCGATCCCGAACCCGACGATCACCGGGGTCAGCACCGCCAGCAGCGCCGGGGTGGCCAGCTCACGGAGCGAGGCGGCGGTGCAGATGTCGATGACAGGGCCGTAGTCGGGGCGGCGCTCGCCGGCCATGATCTTGCCGTCGGCGAACTGACGACGGACCTCCTGGACCACGACCCCGGCGGTGCGGCTCACCGCACGGATCGAGAGTGCCGAGAACAGGAACGGCACGGCGCCGCCGATGAGCAGACCGATGAACACCTTGGGATCGGCCACGTTGATGACGATCTCGTTGAAGACCGTCAGACCGGCCGCCGTCAGCTCCTCGAGCCTCTGGATGGACAGGGTCTCGTTGCCGATGGTCTCGATGAAGCTGGCGAATAGGGCGACGGCGGCGATCACCGCCGAGCCGATGGCGAACCCCTTGGTCACCGCCTTGGTGGTGTTGCCGACGGCGTCGAGCCCGACCATGACCTTCTGCGCCTCGCCCCCGAACTCGCCCGACATCTCGGCTATGCCGGCGGCGTTGTCGGCCACGGGCCCGAAGGTGTCCTCGGAGACCACCACCCCGGTCGTGGCCAGCATGCCCATCCCGGTGAGTGCGACCAGGTAGAGCGAGAACTGGATGTTGCCCCCGCCGAGGGCGATGGCGACCCCGAGGGCGCCGGCGATGGCGAGGATCGCCCACACCGACGACTCCATCCCGGACGAGGTCCCGGAGAGGACGGTGGTGGCGGGACCGCCCGAGGTCGACTCGGCGATCTCCCGCACCGGGGCCGTCTCGGTGGAGGTGAAGTACTCGGTGATGCGGCTCACCGCCTGGGCGAGGAGCAGGCCGACCACGACCGCGCCGAGCATGCGCCACCCGATGTTGCTGATGCTCCCCTCGGGGTTGCCGACGTAGAGGAGGGTTAGCACCAGGGTGCCAAGCACCGTGAGCACGCCTGCGGTGAGGAAGCCGCGGTTGATCGGGGCCAGCGCCGAGCGGTCGTTGGCGTTGGCCCGGACCGCAAACACGCCCACGATCGAGGCGAGCACGCCGATGGCGCGGGCCGCCAGCGGGAAGAGGGCACCGATGGCCCAGAGCTGGGGTTGATCGGGAAAGATCGACTGGAAGGCGGGGACGCCGAGGATGATCGAGGCGACCAGGGTCACCTCGTACGACTCGAACAGATCCGAGGCCATCCCGGCACAGTCGCCGACATTGTCGCCCACGTTGTCGGCGATGGTGGCCGGGTTGCGGGGGTCGTCCTCGGGGATGCCGGCCTCCACCTTGCCCACCAGGTCGGCGCCGACGTCGGCCGCCTTGGTGAAGATGCCGCCGCCGACCCGCAGGAACAGGGCGAGCAGCGAGCCGCCGAAGCCGAACCCGACCAGGATCGTCGACGACGTGTTCTGGAACACCATCATGATGATGGTGGCGCCGATCAGCCCGAGCCCGACGCAGAACATCCCGGCGACGCCGCCGGTGCGGAAAGCGACCTCGAGGGCGGGGGCGAGCCGGCCGGAGCGGGCGGCGGCGGCGGTGCGCACGTTGCCCCGCACGGCGAGCCCCATCCCGATGTATCCGGTGAGACCGGACATCACACAGCCGGCGACAAAGGCGACGGTGCGCCAAAGCCCGGATTGGCCGAAGCTGAGCGCATCGGTGCCGTCCGGCCGCGCCACCGCCGTCGAGGTGATGAACACGATGACCGTCAGCGGGATCAGGATGAAGGCGATGGTGCGGAACTGCCGCTTCAGGTAGGCAAGGGCACCTTCCTGGATCGCCTTGGCGATCTCCATCATCTTCGGCGTGCCCTGGTCCTTGCGGAGCACACCCTGCATCAGCAGGAACCCGACGCCGATGGCAAGCAGGGCGGTGATCGCCGAGCCGTAGAGAATGAACCACTCGCCGCCGAGCAATTGGAACTCCTGGTAGCCACCCTCGGCTGCAAGTACTGGTAACACAAATCCCTCACGGTGGTCGAACGGGCACCTGTCGCACCCGGGCACGAGACGGCGGGAGTGTAGAAGACGAGGCCGCGCCCCCGGCCAATCGGTCAGCCGGCCAATGGCTGGCGAACGGTGAGCCGTAGACCGACGGACTGGTCGGTTTGTGGCTCACCGGTGGGGTAGCTGGCGACCGGTGAGCCGTAGACCGACGGACTGGTCGGTTTACGGCTCACCGGTGGGGGGTGGGCGACCGGGTGGATGGTGCGTCAGGCGTTGGCGCAGGGATCCTCCGGGTCGTACTCCACCTGGAGCACCGGGTGACCGGGCCGCTCGATGAAGACGGGGAGCAGGCAGGCTTCGACGGTGCCATCCGGATCGAAGACGACCTGGGCGACGGCGGTGGTCGACCCGGCGTCCGAGTGGGTCGGCCACACGAAGTTGCCCAGACCCCACGCCACGGGGACCCCGTCGACGATCTCCAACGGCTGGAGCCGGTGGGCGTGGTGCCCGAAGATGGCGTCGGCCCCGGCGGCGATCATCGCCTCGGCCCGCTCTCGGTCCTCGGGACGGGGCGTGGTGTCGAGCTCGACGCCCCAGTGGATGGTGACCAGCACGATGTCGGCGACGGCGTCCGCCGCCTCCACCGCCGCCACCATGGTCTCGATGGTGTCGCCGTCCGCCATCCCGGGCCGGTCGGCGGTGGCGAACCAATCAGGGGTCGGGAACACCCCGCCGAACCCCACCACCGCCACCTTCCAGCCGTCGATCTCGAACAGGGCCGCCCGGTGCGCCTCGGCGGCGTCGGCTCCTGCACCCACCGGGGCGATGTCGTTGGCGGCGAGCTGGGCGACCGAATCGACCAGGGCCTCCTTGCCGTAGTCGCCCGAGTGGTTGTTCCCCAGGTTGGCCACCTCGACCCCTGCCGCCCGCATGTCGTCGAGGGCGTCCGGGTCGCAACGGAAGACGAATTCCTTGGGATCTGGGACGCCGAGGTCGGAGGCGGCGCATTCCAGGTTGACCACGGTGAGGTCGTCGAGCAGGAACAGGTCCTGGAGCCCGGTCCACGGGTAGGCGTAGCCCTCGGCGGCGAGGGCGGGGATGTAGCCGGGGTCGAGGTTGACGTCCCCGGTGGCGCTGATCACCAGCGGCCGGCGCTCGGCAAGGGTCGTGGTGGTGGGCGGCGGGACCGTGGTCCCGGTGGTGTCGGTGGCGGCCAGCGCGGCGACCGGGGGGCGCCGGGTCTGGACGGCGAGCGGCTCGTCCTCGGCACAGGCGGCGAGCAGGGCGAGCATGGTGAGAGCGATGAGTCCACGCACGGTCCCCGCAAGCTACCGGACGTCCGGTGTTATCCCGTGTCTCTCAAGCCCCGGACCTCGACCTCGTGGTCAGCCAAGCAGCTCCATCGCCTTGCGGTAGTGGGCCAGGCCCTCGACCTGGCGTATGAACCGCGGGGTCTTCCGGAAGCGGTCGGCGATGCGGTCGTGCGACTCGCCGCCGAACCTGAGGGCGAGCACCCGCTCCTGGATGGCGTGGGTGCTCTTCGAGGTGGCGGGACCGGTACGTGGATACCCGGTCCACATGATCATCCGATTCACGTGCTCGGGGCTGCGCCGCAGCCGGGTGGCGATCTCGGTGGCTTCCATGCCATCGTCACGCATGGCCAGGACGCGACGCTCGACGGGGCGCAGATGGTCGTTCATGACAGCTCTCCTCAAGGCGACACCCCCAACGTACTCCCTATGGGGTGGCAGCGCATTCGAGGAGCCGCCGCTCGAGCCATCTCCCCTCTCCGTGGTCGGGAGAGGCGGCGACCGGGCGGTCCTTGCCGTCAGATGTCACCCGCTGCGGGTCGAGGGCCGCCCCGTCACCGTGCTCCACATGACCCGCCGCCTCCAAACCGGGCGGGGGTCGGTGCCACCGAGTAAGTTGGGATCGCGGAGCGACGCATCTCTGCCGAGGCCGTACCTCGCCGACCGCGTCGTCTCGCGCCCACTCCGGTCGAACGACCGGAACGGGACAGA
>Ga0136633_1000061_pt1 | contig 70958 bp, 68 predicted proteins | sample AntDrymeUQ832206_2_FD_105494 | JGI IMG/M metagenome (GOLD analysis project Ga0136633, IMG submission 105494) | Polar desert sand microbial communities from Dry Valleys, Antarctica - metaG UQ83 (22.06) | ecosystem: Environmental > Terrestrial > Soil > Desert | place: Antarctica: Dry Valley...
CCTGCTCTCAGCGACCCTGCCGCCATCGACCTGAAGGGTGCGGGTCAGCGGGACGGCCTCGAGCAGGCGACGGTCGTGGGTCACCAGCAGCACAGTGCCGGCGTACGACGCCAGCGCTTCCTCGAGCTGCTCGATGGCCGGCAGGTCGAGGTGGTTGGTCGGTTCGTCGAGGACGAGGCAGTTCGTCCCCCGCGACATCAGCACCGCCAGCCCGGCCCGGGTGCGCTCGCCCGGCGAGAGCGAGCCCGCCGGGCGGGCGACCTCCGCGGCCTTGAGGTCGAATTTCGCCAGCAGTGTCCGCACCTCCTCCGGCAGCAGGTCCGGAGCGGTCTTCCGTACGACGTCGACGACCGTGTCCGCACCGACGAAGGACCGCCGCGCCTGGTCGAGCTCGCCGACGATGACACCCGGCCCGAGCGACGCCGTGCCGGACGCCAGGGGCAGCCGGCCGAGCAGCGCCTGCAGCAGTGTCGTCTTGCCGCCGCCGTTAGGACCGACGACGGCGACCCGGTCAGCCCACCGGACGTCGAGGTCCACCGGGCCGAGCGTGAAGTCACCACGGTGCACAACGGCTGCCCGCAGCCCCGCAACCGCGTCGCCGGACCGGGGTGCAGCGGGCAGAGCGAGACGCAGCTGCCACTCCTTGCGCGGCTCCTCGACCGCCTCGCTGTCGAGGCGACGAAGACGCGTCTCGAGCGAGCGCACCTTCGACGCCGCGGAGGTCGCGGCCTCCATCCGCGCTCCCCGGGCAGCCCGGTCGTTGTCCGGCGCCTTGCGCTTGGCCCGCACCGCCCCTCGCACCGACATCTCGCGGGTCGACTGCACCCGTCCTTGCAGCTCCGCACGGCGGTCGGTGAACTCGTCGTACTGCTCTCGGGCGTGCCGGCGGGCGACCGCGCGCTCCTCGACGTAGGCAACCCAGCCGCCCGCGAAGTGGCGGGCCACGCGGTTGTGCGGGTCGAGCTCCAGGACGTCAGTGACGCAGCGCTCGAGGAACTCCCTGTCGTGGCTGACCAGCACCACGCCGCCACGCAGCCCGGTGACGAAGTCTTCCAACCGGGCCAGCCCGTCGAGGTCGAGGTCGTTCGTCGGCTCATCGAGGAGGAGGAGGTCGTACCTGCTGAGGAGCACCGCAGCGAGCGACGCCCGCGCCATCTGCCCGCCGGAGAGCCCCGCCGTCTCCACGTCGAGCAGGTCAGATGGCAGGCCGAGGTCCGAGCACACCTCAAGCGCCCGGGAGTCGAGGTCGGCCCCGCCCAGGTCGAGCCACCGCTGCAGCGCATCGGCGTAGGACGACGCTGCGCTCTCGCCACCGCCGTCCAGGGCACCGGCGCTCGCCTGCAGCGCGTCGTCGGCTGCGGTAACGCCGGTGCGACGCGAGAGGTAGTCGAGCAGCCTCTCCCCCGGCCGGCGGTCCGGCTCCTGCGGCAGCAGACCGACTGTCCCGGTCGACGTCACCGTGCCGGCGTCCGGCCGCAGCTCGCCGGCGAGGATGCGCAGCAACGTAGATTTGCCGGCACCGTTAGGGCCGAGCAGACCCCAGCACGTACCCGGGTCGACGTCGATGTCGACGCCGTGCAGGACCTCCTCGGCGCCGTACGACGCCGTAACTCCGCGGGCAGCGAGCGTGGACACCGACGTACTCTCTCGCAATGAACGATCCGCGTGCGGATCTGCACTCCCAGCTCTTCGGCACCGCACCAGAGCTCACTGCGTCCCGCCTGGCGGAGCTGACCGACACCGAGCTGGAGCGAGACCGCGCCTTCTGGCGAGCCCTGGGCTTCCCGGTCGCCGACGACGACGAGACGCCCTACTCCGCTGACGATGTCCTCGCCCTTGAGGCCCTCGGTCGGCTGATCGGTGGCGGCCTGCTGGACGAGGACGCTGCGCTTCGGCTCGCTCGCGCCATGGGTCGCGCGCTCGCTGGGATCGCCCGGGCGCATGCCGAGCTGATCGGGCAGGTCGCCGCGACGGCGGGCGCGCAGCCGCAGGAGCTGTTGAGCTCGTTCCGGCCGCTGCTGCCCGACGTGGAGGCGCTTCTTGTCTTCGTCTGGCGACGTCATCTCAGCGCAGCGCTCACCGACCTGCTCTCGTCCGACGAGCCAGCCGAGACGCGCACACTCGCCGTCGGGTTCGTCGACGTCACGGGCTACACCGCGATGTCGCGGACCCACTCACCGATAGTCGTGCGCCACGTCATCCGCACCTTCGAGGCCCGGGTCACCGACACCGTCACCTCGTACGGCGGGCGCGTCGTCTCCACGCTGGGCGACGCAGTGCTGTTCACCGTGCCGGAGTGCCCGGCCGCGGCCCGGCTCGGTCTCGATCTAGCCCGACTCCCGGACGGCGTGGACGAGCTCCCACCCGTCCGCATCGGCCTGGCATTCGGTGAGGTGCTGGCCCACCACGGTGACGTTCTCGGCCCCGTGGTCAACCTTGCTGCCCGTCTCTGCGAAGTGGCTCGCCCGGGGACCGTGCTGGTGGACCGTGAGGCCGCGGCCGCCCTAGACGGCGTAGCGGGTCTAACAGTGCGTCGGGTGGGACGGGTGAGCGTCCGCGGCTACTCCCACCTCGAGCCGTGGGTGCTTCGGTCGGCCGAGTCGGCCTGACGAGGCCTACTGCCGCCAGAGCAGCACGAGTGCCCGGTCGTCGGAGCTGTCAGGGGCGACAGCTCCGACCAGTTTTTCGGCGCCACCGTCGAACGTCGAGATGACCAGCCGGTTGGCTTCGCCGAGGAGCTTGTCGATCCCGACCGACAGGTCGCGGCCTGGCACTTCGATGATCCCGTCGGTGAAGATCAGCAACGCGTCGCCACGTCGCAGCTGCCCCCGTTCGGCGCGCCACGTCGGACGCTCGAGAATCCCGAGGACGGGCCCCTCGGCGTCTGAGGTCGACCAGTAGCCGGTGCCGGCCGCGAACTGTGCCGCCGGCGGGTGCCCGGCCGACTGGAGCAGGTAGTCGCCGGCGACCAGGTCCAGCGACAGGTAGGCCGCAGTGGCGAACCCCTCCCCCCACTCCTGCCGCAAGAGGTAGGCGTTGGCCGCGGGCAGGAACTCCTCCGGGCGCACCGCGCCGAGCAGCCCACCCAGGGCGCCAGAGAGCAGCAGAGCGCGGCTTCCTGCGTCGACGCCCTTCCCGGATACGTCGACGAGGGCCATCTCGAGCCGCGCGGTCGTCACGGCGGAGACAAGGAAGTCCCCGGCGAAGCCGGCATTCCCCGCCGACTTGATCAATACCTCCACCTTCCACCCGTGCGGCAGGACCGGCAGCTCCCCCTGCTGGCGGAGGCGGTCGCGCACCTCCGCGAGCATGGATCCGCCCGCCAGACCGGGTACGCCGAGCGCGTCGCGGTCACCGGCCAGCCGCAAGCCGACCCACCCCATCGCGGCGAGCAGCAGGATGTTGCCCGGGCGGAAGGCCTCCATTCCTGAGCGGACGAGCAGCACCGTGGCGCCGGCGGCAGTCGCGGCGAGCAGGAGCGTCATCTCGCGCCGACCGAGGGCGAGGGCGCCCAACACCACCGGCAGGGTCAGCAAGCCGGGAGGTGCGACCTCCGCGCCGATGACCACCCCGAGTCCGACGACGGCCGCCGAGAGGACCAGCAGCAGCGCCAACGCCCATCGAGCCTGGCTGCGCGGGCTCGACAGCTCACCCGGCCACCTCAACGCCATCGTCCCCTTCCCCCGCGCTCGACACCGCACCCCACTATGGCAGTCCTCCGTAATCTCACCCGCAGGCCATGGTTGACTACCCATCGAACTGGGAACGGACGTCAGGATGCCCGCCTCCCAGGCCGGACCGTACGCGCTGGAGGACTCTCCATCGAGGCACACATGCACCTGCGCCCGGTGCCGACCAGTGCCGGCATCGCCCGGAAGTTCATCGGGACCACCCTCAGCGCCTGGGGCTGCGATGAGATCGTGGACCTCGTCACCCTCCTCGTAAGCGAGCTAGTGACCAACGCTGTCCTGCACGCTCGCTCCGACCTCGAGCTTCATATCGCCAGCGGTCACCACCTCGTCCGCATCGAGGTGTCAGACGGCAGCACTCTCACGCCGGTGATACGAGCGCACGACGACGACGCGATGACCGGTCGGGGACTCGCTCTCGTCGATCAGCTGGCCAGCTCGTGGGGAGTCACCCCTCATGACGGGGGCAAGACCGTGTGGTTCGAGGTCGCGGCCTAGGGATCTCACAGTCGTGCTGTCCGGAGATCTTCTGACGCCGCTCACGCTGCCTGACAACGTGGGCACCAGTAGAGGTTGCGACCAGCCATCTCTGCTCGCTGTATCGGAGTCGCGCACCGCCGGCAGGGCAATCCGGTACGTCGGTAGACGTAATGCGCGTCGTCGGGTCGAGCGCTTCCCCGTCGCTCACGGTCAGCCGGATCGGTGGTGACAATCCGGCCGCTGCGAACGCCGGCACGCAGCAACGTGACAGCGCTCGACCACAGCGCGTCGAAGTCGGTCCGGCCGAGCTCTCGGGCCGGCAGAGTGGGTTCGATGCCATGGAGGAACAGCAGCTCGGCGCGATAGACGTTGCCGACGCCGGCCAGCACCGTCTGGTCCAGCAGCGCCGCAGCGATGGGAACCCGCCGAGACTGCAGTGCTGCCCACGCCCGTTCCGGGTCGGCGCCGCGCCGGAGCGGGTCAGGGCCGAGTCGACGTACGAGGCGGCGGACGCTGTCACGCTCGAGCAGCTCACAGACCGTCGGTCCCCGGAGGTCGCAACACACCTGCGATCCCTCCCACCGCAGCCGTACCTGGCCGACCGGTGGCAACGCCGGCTGAGGGAGCTCGTTGAAGGTGCCATACAGGCCGAGGTGGACGTGCAAGGTCAACGCCCCCTCGATCTCGTACAGCAGATGTTTGCCGTATCCCTGCGCTCGCACGAGCTGCCGACCGTCAATCAGCGCTGCACCAGCGACGAACCGGCCCTGCGGGCTGCTCGCCCGCAGGGGCTCCCCCCGAAGCAGGGAGTTGTGTCTGCGCGCCAGCCGATGGATCGTGTGCCCTTCGGGCATGCGCTGGTGACTCCTGTCTCAGTAGCGTGCGTCTAGGTCGGCATTCTCCAGGAGGTTCGATGGCCGAGCAGGTCCGGCGCGGGTCCACTGGCCGGCCGAACCGGCCGCAGAGCAGCCGGGGCGAACGAAGCAGCGTGGGCGGCCTCGTCGGCGCCGGGCCGTCAATAGTTGGAATCAGCGGCGCGCTGCGCGCGCGCGACGTCTCTCGGCCGGACGAAGTCCACGACGAAGTGGCTGAGGAGTCCATCGTTATCCGCCGCCGTGAACCCGTGGTCGCCGATACGACGCCCCGCCCGACGGCGCCGCCACGGGCTCCTCGCCCGCCCGTCCAAACCTGACGGAATGACGCTGATCGCCGGCGTCGACGGCTGCCCCGGGGGTTGGGTTGTTGCCATCGTGGACGAGGAGAGGCGAACACTGAGCTGGCGGCTGGCAGCTGGTGCAGCTGCCGTCATCGATCTCCTCACCGAGCCAGGCGTCGAGGCAATCGGCATCGACATTCCGATAGGGCTGCCTCCTGCGGGCGGCAGTCGAGCCGCCGATGTCGAAGCACGACAGTCCCTGCACGAACGGCGGTCGTGCGTATTCCCCGCGCCGCCCCGGGAGGTTCTCGCCGAGAACGACTACTGGACGGCCAATGCCGTGCACCGGCAGCTGCAGGGCAAGGGCCTGTCCAAGCAGGCGTACTTCATCGGAGCGCGGATCGTGGACGTCGACCGGGTGATGACTCCGGACCTCGCGGACCGCGTGGTGGAAGTGCACCCCGAGCTGGTGTTCGCCCGCCTGGCCGGTCGCCCGGTCGGCACGAAGAAGACCGCAGCCGGCCTGCTGACCCGGATGTCGCTCCTGACCCCCTGGCTGCCCGGCCTGGCCGACGCCGTCGCCAGCAGACCCCGACGGGCCAGAGCCGACGATGCACTCGACGCCGTCGCGTGTGCGCAGGCAGCCGCCCGCTGGCGGCGCGGTGACGCACTCACGTTGCCCGCGGAGCCGGCCTACGACGAGCGCGGTCTGCCGATGCGCATCGTCAGCTAGCGGGCAGCTGGAGGGACTTGACCTCGAGGAACTCTGCCAAGCCGAAGGCGCCGAGCTCACGGCCGTTGCCCGACTGCTTGTACCCCCCGAAGGGCGCTAGCGGATTGAACCGACCGCCGTTGACGTCCACCTGACCGGTGCGCATCCGACGGGCAAATGCCGTCGCGCGCTCGAGGTCCGCAGACCAGACCGCACCAGCAAGCCCGTAGACGGTGGAGTTGGCGATGCGCACCGCGTCGTCCTCGTCGTCGTAGGGCATCACTGCGAGCACCGGACCGAAGATCTCCTCCTGGGCGATGCGCATGTCCGTAGTGACATCGGCAAACACAGTGGGCTGTACGTAGTAGCCGCGCGCGAGGTCCGACGGGGCGTCGACGCCGCCGGTGACCAGTCGGGCACCTTCGTCAATGCCCGACTGGATGTAAGCGCGCACCCGGTCACGTTGCACCTCGGACACCAAAGGGCCGACCCGAGTCGTATCGACGGTCGGGTCGCCGGCGACGTACGTCGCCGCCAGCTCTCGGACGATCGACACGACCTCCTCCTGACGCTCACGTGGAACGAGCATCCGGCTGAACGCCGTGCACTTCTGTCCAGCGTTCTGAAACACATCAGCGACGCCCACCTTCGCCGCCTTGGCGAAGTCGGCATCGGCGAGCAGGACGTTGGCCGACTTGCCGCCCAGCTCGAGAGCCACCCTCTTGATCGTGGCGGCCGCCAGCTCGGAGACTCGCGCGCCGGCCCGAGTTGACCCGGTGAAGGACACCATGTCGATGTCGGGGTGCGCAGCGATCGCCTCTCCGACGATGGGGCCCGTCCCCGTCACGAGGTTGAACACGCCAGCGGGCAGCCCGACCTCGTGAACCACCTCGGCGAGCAGGTATGCGGAGAGGGGAGCGACTTCACTGGGCTTGAGGACCACGGTGCACCCAGCTGCGAGCGCCGGTGCAACCTTGGCGACGACCTGGTGCAGCGGGTAGTTCCACGGCGTGATCGCCCCGACGACGCCAACCGGCTCACGGACCACGAGCGAGTTGCCGATCGTCTCCTCGAAGGCGTAGTCGGAGAGCAGCGCGGCGTACGAGCCGAGGATCGCGACCGGCAGTCCAGCCTGGACGGCCTGGGAGAACCTCGCAGGAGCGCCCATCTCGCTGGTGATGGTCCGGGCTACCTCCTCGACGCGAGCGCCGAGCGCCTCCTGCAGCCGGGAGAGGTACTTGGCGCGCTCCTCCACCGGGGTGGCGGCCCACCCGGGAAAGGCCGCTCGCGCGGCCGCCACGGCGACGTCGACGTCGGCCGGGGTGCCGTCGGGCACAGTGGCGATGACCTCTTCGGTCGCCGGGTTGACCACCTCGATCGTGCCCGAGCCCGCCGACTCGACCCAGCTGCCGTCGATGTAGATCGTGGTGCGAACGTGCACGAGTCCTCCAGTTGCCCGACCGGATGGTGAGCCTACGGGTTCTGCCGCGGCTCGTCGGCGCGCGGATCCGGGTGCGGGAGGCGCTCGCCCACCCGGCCGGGATGCTCGGTGTCGAGATGGTCGCGAAGCTCCACCGCGTTGCTGAAGCGCAGCTCGCAGTCAGGACACTGGTGAACGCTCATGCGACACCCTCCATCAATCGAAGATCGGCCCTTGGTCGCGGGTGCGCTTGAGCTCGTAGAAGCCGGGCGTGCCGGCGACGAGCAGCACCCCGTCCCAGAGCAGGCCGGCAGCTTCGCCCTTCGGCGCAGGCGTGACGACGGGACCGAAGAAGGCGGTGTCACCGACCGCGATTGCCGGGGTGCCGACCCCGTCGCCGACCCGGCCCAGGCCGGCGTCGTGGTCGGCGCGGATGGCCGCGTCCCACTGCGCGTCGTCCATCGCGTCGACGAGCCCGACGTCGAGACCAGCATCAGCGAGCGCGGCCACCGTCGTCTCCGGGCCGCGCGACTCCTTCCTCAGGTGGAAGCGGGTGCCGAAGGCGGTGTAGAGCGGCAGCACGACCTGGTCGCCGTGCACGTCGCGCGCTGCGGCGATCACTCGCAGCTGGAGGTGCCCTTTCCAGTGCCCCTCCCGAGAAGCGTCGGACTCCTCCTTGCCCTCGTCGAGCAGAGCGAGGCTCATCAGCCGCCAGTGGATATCAAGCGGGCGGACCTCCGCCGCCTCGACCACCCACCGCGACGTCATCCAGGCCCACGGGCAACCCGGGTCGAACCAAAACTCCACTGCCGTCAGTTGTGTCATGCCTGAGGCAACCTGCGGGAGGCTGTGATCTATTTCGCGTCCGTGGACGGGGACGCTCGTGGAAGGATGGGCCGCATGTCGGCGAACAACCTCACCCGGGACGAGGCGCGCCAACGCGCCGCTCTGTTATCTGGCATCACCTACGAGGTGAGCCTGGACCTGCGCTACGGCGAGGAACGATTTGAGTCGACGACAGTCGTTGCTTTCCGATGCGCCGAGCCTGGCGCATCGACCTTCCTCGAGCTCACCGCGCCCGCCGTCCGCCGACTCGTGCTCAACGGTTCCGAGCTCGACTCCTCCTGCTACGACGGCAACCGGGTGCACCTCGACGGCCTCGCTGCAGAGAACACTCTGGAGGTCGTCGCCGACTGTGCCTACATGCACAGCGGGGTGGGTCTGCACCGCTTCGTCGACCCGGTGGACAAGCGGGTTTACCTGCACACGCAGTTCGAGACCTTCGACGCCCACCGCGTCTATGCGTGCTTCGACCAGCCCGACCTCAAGGCCACCTTCACTTTCACGGTGCAAGCACCGGAGGAGTGGGTCGTCGTTTCGAACGCCGCAGTGACCGATCGGCCCGCCGGAGATGCCGCGGGCACTTGGATCTTTGCGCCAACACCCCTCATGTCGACGTACATCACCGCCATTGTGGCCGGGCCGTACCACGAGGTTCGGGACAGACGCGACGGCATCGACCTGGGTCTGTTCTGTCGCAGGTCCATGGCCGAGCACCTCGACGCTGATGAGATCTTCACCGTCACCCAGCAAGGGTTCGCCTGGTTCCAGGCGAACTTCGGCTACGACTATCCGTTCGGCGACAAGTACGACCAGCTCTTCGTCCCAGAGTTCAATGCGGGCGCCATGGAGAACGCCGCGTGCGTGACGTTCCTCGAGGACTACATCTTCCGGTCAAAGGTGACCGACGCGGCGTACGAGCGACGGGCCGAGACGATCCTGCACGAGATGGCGCACATGTGGTTCGGCGATCTCGTGACCATGAGGTGGTGGGATGACCTCTGGCTCAATGAGAGCTTCGCGACCTACGCCTCGATACTTGCTCAGGTCAGTGCGACTCGATTCACCGGCGGCTGGACGACGTTCGCAAATAACGAGAAGACGTGGGCCTACCGCCAGGACCAGCTCTCCTCCACCCACCCGGTCGCCGCGGACATGGTGGACATCCACGCAGTCGAGGTGAACTTCGACGGCATCACCTACGCCAAGGGTGCGTCGGTGCTCCGTCAGCTCGTGGCCTGGGTGGGCGAGGCCGCCTTCTTGGCCGGACTGCGCACCTACTTCGCCCGGCACGAGTTCGCCAACACCGAGCTCAAAGACCTGCTGGTCACCTTGGAGGAGGCGAGCGGACGCGACTTGTCGTCGTGGTCCAAGGAGTGGCTCGAGACGGCAGGCGTCAACACCTTGCGCGCAGACTTCACCGTGGATGCCTCGGGGGCATTCTCATCGTTCCGGCTCAAGCAGGAAGCGCCCGCAGACTGGCCAACCCTGCGCTCCCATCGCGTCGCCATCGGCCTTTACAACGTCGTCGGAGAGAGCCTCGTCCGCCAACAACGAGTCGAGCTCGATGTGGTCGGCGCGACCACGGAGGTTGCCGAGCTCACTGGCGTACAGCGGCCGGATCTCGTCCTCATCAACGACGATGACCTGACATACGCCAAGATCCGCCTCGACGACCGGTCGCTCGCGACGGTGACCGACAGGCTAGGCCAGCTGCCCGACTCACTTCCGCGCGCGCTGTGCTGGGCTGCTTCGTGGGACATGACACGTGACGGTGAGCTGGCCGCGCGCGACTACCTCAGCCTGGTCCTGCACAACATCGGCTCGGAGACCGACATCGGAGTCGTCCAGACCCTGCTCGCTCAGTCGTTGAGCGCGATCTACAACTACGGCGATCCGGCGCGGCGCGACACCGAGCTCGAACGACTCGCCTCCGCAGCGCTCGGCCACCTGCACGCGGCGGAGCCGGCGAGTGATCACCAGCTGGCCTGGGCACGGTCGTTCATTTCTTCGGCTCAGTCCGATGCTCATCGGATGACGATCGCTGGTCTGCTCTCTGGCGAGGTCAGCGTGTCTGGGCTCGCCATCGACACGGATCTGCGGTGGCACCTGCTGCGTCGACTCGCTGCTCTGGGTGACGTCGACGTTCCGCACATCGACGCTGAGGTTGAGCTCGACCCCACCGCGGCGGGACACCGCCAGGCTGCCTCCTCTCGCGCTTCCCGCCCTACCAAGGACGCGAAGGCCGAAGCGTGGGCCGCGATCTTCGACGACGCCGAGCTTCCTAACGCGGTGCTGTCGGCCGCCATCTCCGGCTTCCAGCAGCCACAGCAGGTCGACCTGCTCTCCGGGTACGTCGAGCCCTTCTTCGAGGCGATCGGGGGCATCTGGGAGTCACGGACAACCGAGGTAGCCGTCAACATCACTACCGGGATGTACCCGAGTGCCGTCGTGCGTCAGGAGACGCTCGACCGGACCGACGCGTATCTCCGCGAGACCGACCCGCGACCGGCACTGCGGCGGCTGCTGCTTGAGGGTCGCGACGGCGTGGCTCGCGCCCTGCGGGCCCGCGCCACCGACATTGCGATCGGCACTTAGCGGAGCGGCAGCTGAGTGCCCATCAGCACGTCGGGGAGCTCATCTTCGATCCGCTCCGTGTCACCTGGCCCGGCGTACTGCGCGAGTAGTCGCAGCCCTTCGCACACCCCGCCGGTGATATCGCCTACGGCGAACGAAGCGCTCATCGAAGCAGCCACGATCTGGCACTCATGGTCGGAGATCCGCTCTCGAGCATCCGGCGCCGTGACGATCTCAAATCGACGTTGCGGCGGCGCGACCAGCATCAGCACGGCCGGTCGCGTGAGCAGCCCCAGCTCGGTCATCAGGCTCTCGGCGACGGCGCGCGGTGCGGCTTCGACACCGCCGAGGAACACGCTGAACTGAAGGCCGCACATCCGCTCGGCCCGGTCGACCGCCTTCTCCACTCGTCGTACCTGTCGTGGGCTCATCGCCCTACCAGCCGCCACTCGCACCGCCTCCACCAGAACCCCCGCCGCCGAACCCGCCGAAGCCCCCGCCACCGAACCCACCGCCGCTGCTTCCCCCGCCGCTGCCACTGCTCCAGCCGCCACGACCGCTGCTGCCGAGGAGAATGGGCAGCCACATCCCGCCGACGCCACCAGCGCCGCCACCCGTGATGCCGCCGCCACCGCCGCGACGACCCCGGTTAGCCAGGGAGCTGACGATCGCGAAACCCACCAGCAGGAAGAGCAGGCCGAACCCCTTGCCGCCGCCCGTGCTCCGAGTGGGCGCCGGCTCGGCCGGCGCACGCGGAAGGTCACCGCCGCCCAATACCGTCAGGATGCCGACGACGCCGGCCTGGACACCTCCGGACACGTCGCCGTCACGAAACCGGGGGGTGATCACGTCACGGATGATGTCGGCTGCCTGAACATCGGTGAGATCGCCCTCGAGACCCCGGCCGACCTCGATGCGCAGTCGGCGCTGCTCCAGCGCCACGACCAGGAGCACACCGGTGTCGGCCCGCTCCTTGCCGACGCCCCAGCAGTCGAAGACGTCGTTGGCGTAGTCCTCGATCTCCCGGTCGCCGATGCTGGCCACGACCAGAGCCGCTACTTGGTTGCCTGCAGTGGATGCCTCGTAAGCCTGTAGCCGCGCGGCCAGATCCGACTCCACCGAAGCATCGACCCGGTTGGCTTCGTCGACGATGTACCCCGTCGGGCGAGGCAGGTCGTCGCAGTCGGCCTGAGCCAGGGCTCCGCCCGGCGAGACGACGAGCACCGCTACCACGCCGGCGAGCAGCACCGACGTACGGCGAAAGAAGGTCACGTCGCCCTAGGACGCGGCGGGCACAGGCGTTGCATCGAGCTCGAGGTCAACCCCAGGATTGTCCCTGGTACCTGCCCCGGCTTCGAACAACGGCTTGCGCTCGAAGCCGAACATCCCTGCGAACAGGCTGCGCGGAAATCGACGGATCGACCGGTTGTAGTCCTGGACGACGAGGTTGTACTCACGCCGCGACTGTGCAATGCGATTCTCCGTGCCCTCGATCTGCACCTGCAGGTCCCGGATCCGCTCGTTGCTCTGCAGCTGCGGGAACTGCTCGACGATGACGAGGAGCCGGGCGAAGGCGCTCTCCAGCTGGCCGGAGGCCTCAGCCTTCTGGGCCGGGGTGCCGGCGCCTCCGTAGCGAGTCCGAGCCTCCGCGATCTGACCGAAGACCGCACGCTCCTGCCCGAGGGCAGCCTTGACTGCCTGGCTCAGCGTGGGGAGCAGGTCGTAGCGACGTTGCAGCTGGGTGTCGAGGTTGGCGAACTCGGTGTCAACCGCCTCTTCCTTGTTCACCAGGCCGTTGTACGACCCGACAGCAGGCAGGACGAGCAGCAGCACGATCGCCCCGATCACGCCGACAGGGACGAGCCAGCGGGGGAATCGTCGCGGCGGCCCGCCGAGAGCTGGCGTGCCGAAAGGGCTGGTGCGCTGGGTAGGTTCGGTCACGAGGTCACCTCACGGTGGGCAATGTCACCTACGACGCTACCGGAGACCGCCGGTCGCCATGTCGGGCGAGGAGCCACCCGCATGCAGCTCCCACCAGATCCGCCATGACGTCGAATGGGTCTCCGGCGCGGTCGGCCAAGAGAAGTCCCTGCACGATCTCGGTGACCACGGCGTAGCCGACCAGCGCGGCTGCGACCGTCGTACGCCGGCCGAATCGGCGACATGCCGTCAACGCGAGGACGGCGAACACGAGCCCGTGGACCACCTTGTCGAGGCCCGGCACATCGGGTCCCGGCGTCGGCGCACGGGGCACCAACAGCACCACCGCGCTGATCAGCAACGCAGCCCAGAATGCAGCATCCTGACGCCCGCGCCCGGATCGGGTCAGCGCGCCCGGCCCCTCATGCAGTGGCGAGAGCGGCGCTCTCGCCGAGATAGGGCATCCACCGCGGGTCCGGCCGCCGGGCGCCCAGCACCACCCAGGCAAGTCCCTTCGGGCACGCGGGCGGACGGCGCAGGTGCCAGCCGAGCTCGGCGAGCGTGCGGGCGGCCTTCTGCCGGTTGCAGCGGCCACAGCAAGCGACGACGTTGTCCCACGAGTGCTCGCCGCCACGGGAGCGTGGCACCACGTGATCGAGGCTGGTCGCCACAGCGTTGCAGTAGACGCAGCGACCGCCGTCGCGGATCAGCACGCCTCGGCGAGTCAGCGGCACCCAGGTTCGGTAGGGCACGCGGACGAAGCGCGTGAGCCGTACGACGGCGGGCAGGTCAATCGTCGCCCGCTCCGAGTGCAGCGTGCCTTCGCCACGTTCGACGCAGACAGCCTTCTCGGAGAGCACGAGAACGACTGCCCGTCGTTGAGAGACGACACCGATCGGCTCGAAGGTCGCGTTGAGGACGAGAGCCTCCGGCACGCGACACCTCCGAGCGGGTGCGGATCGCCCGAACGCCCGGACGACGACGTCGTCGTACCGTACCTGGCAACGATCGTTTTCGTCCCGAGACTCACGGACGGGGGCGGTGCGCCCGCTGCGCTTTCGCCACTGCTCGCCATCGCTTGCGGGCTTCGCTGCGAGCCCGGGCGTCCTGCCTGCTCTCGAGGTAGACGAGCTCCCGCTGCAGCCGCTGGTAGCTGTCGAGCCTTCGCGCCGGCAGCGCACCGACCTCAATGGCTGCCGTCACAGCGCAGCCGGGCTCGGTGTCGTGCCCGCAGTCGGGAAAGCGGCACTGAGCCACCAGCGACTCGACATCGGCGAAGGCCCGCTCGAGGCCCTCCTCGGCGTCCCAGAGCTGCACCCCGCGCAGACCCGGCGTGTCGATGAGCACTCCCCCTCGGGCCAGCGGGATGAGCTCGCGATGGGTCGTCGTATGCCGACCCTTCCCGTCATCGCGGATCTCCGACGTGACCATGGAAGCCCCGGTGATCCGGTTGACCAAGGTGGACTTGCCGACTCCCGAGGCGCCGATGAGCGCCAACGTGGACCGACCGTCGAGATAGACGTCGAGCGCGTCGATGCCTTCACCGGTGACCGCACTCATGGCGTGTACGGCGACACCCGGCGCTGCCGCCTCGACGTCCCTGAGCTCTGCGTCGATGTCGTCGCAGAGGTCGGCCTTGGTGAGCACGACTACCGGTTGGGCACCGCTCTCCCAGCCGAGCGTCAGGAATCGCTCGATGCGACGCAGGTTCGGCGTCATCCCGAGCGCTACCGCGATGAGCAGGACATCGACGTTGGCAGCGAGGACCTGCGCGCGAGTATCGGTTGCCCCGGCGTGGCGGATGAAGGCCGACGACCTCGGCAGGACGGCTTCGATCACCGTGGGCTGGTCACCGCCGCCGCGCCAGACGACCCAGTCACCGACCGTTGGCAGGGCCGTGTCGTCGATGGCGGACTTGATCAGCGCCGACGACGGCACCGCGAGCACCGTCGCATCGCCGCCAACTGCCACGAGGTGACCGCCGCGGCCCGGTCGGGTAACCCGGCCAGGTCGGCCGCCGGCGCTGGCATACGGGGCGAAGGCAGCGGTCAGCCGGTCATGCCAGCCCAGCGGGACGAGACGAGCGAGATCGAGATCAGTGAGAGCCGAGGAGGACACGGCGATGAGCCTTCCGGGAGAGGTGAGTGATGGCGGCTGTCGCGCCAAGGCGCGGATGAACCATGACGGTCATCGCGACTCACCTCCCTCTTGTCGGCCATGCCGGAGCAGTGCGACGCTAACCCCACCTGATGGCGGATGCACCTGGATTTTCTGGCACCCGCGACAATGGGCGAGTGAGCGAGACTCCGCAGTCCCTGTACGACGCCGTCGGCGAACCGACGTTCCGAGACCTCGTGCACCGCTTCTACGCCGCAGTCGCCGACGATCCGGTGCTTCGGCCGCTCTACCCCGACGAGGACCTCACCGAGGCGGCGGACCGACTCCGGCTCTTCCTGGTTCAGTACTGGGGTGGGCCGACGACGTACGCCGAGACCCGTGGTCATCCGCGCTTGCGCCGGCGTCATGCCCCGTTCACCATCGGCCCGGTCGAGCGTGACGCATGGCTCAGGCACATGATGGCCGCGCTGGACTCACTCGCCCTGGCGCCGGAACACGACGCCGCCCTGCGCGACTACCTGGTCAACGCTGCCTATGCGCTGACGAACACGCTCTAGGTCTCTAGCTCGGAAGCTCGCCGGCGAGGCCGAAGACCCGGCCACGTGCGTACGTGGCTCCCAACCGCACAGCTGTCGCGCGACGTGCCTCGTTGTCCACGCTCTCGGCAACGACAGGGGTGCCGGTGCGGCCCGCGAAGTCCAACAGAGCTGCCAGGCCGGGGTGCTGTCCGTCTCCCGCGTGACGCCCGGCGAGCGCGAGGTCGACCTTGACCATGGACGGGGAGATGGCAGCCAGGTCGGCGATCGCGTCCGCGTGGTCGCACGGATCTTCCAGCGAGATGAGCCAGCCGATGTCACGGGTCTCGGCCAGGCCTCGGGCGAGCCCAGCCGGGTCGTCGTACGCGCGCACGGGCACATCGACGGCAACCTTCAGCTCGCGGCGGGCTCGTCCGAATGTCGTCGCCAGACGCGGAGGGCAACTGGAGCCGTACGTCTCGGACTCGAAGGTGATGTGCAGCCAGAGGTCCTTGGTGACCCCCGCCGCCATCGCCAAGTCGAAGACATGGCAGCGGAACATCCAGTCAAGCCGCTCGAGGTGGCCGGTGGCCCTGGCTGTCTCGAGCAAACCCACGGGGGTTGCCACGGCCGTGCCCTCTGGGCCGTGCGCGATCGCCTTGTACCCGACGACGCGGGAGTCAGCGAGGTCGACGACGGGCTGGAAGTCGGACGTGAGGCTCTGCTCCTGCACGAGCCGATCGAGCATTTCACGATCACGATGGAGCGACTGCACCGAGCCGGCAAAGCTGGGAGTGGCCGAGGTCATGTCGGGGATATCGGCCGCCGGTGTCCCACCTTTAACCCCCCGCGGGCGCGGGGCACAGCGTCCGCAGCAGCTCGATGATCTGCGCGATCGGCGTCCCCTTCTGCACGTAAGCTGCTGCCCCCAGCGCGATCGTGCTCGCCTCCATGCGATCTGCTGCGAACCCCGACACCACGACGACCTTGGCGTCCGGGGCCGCTAGCCGGACGAGGGGCAACGCCTCCAGCCCGTCCATCTCCGGCATCGCGAGATCCAGGAGAACGACGTCGGGCGTCGTCTCCTCCGCGAGGCGGATCGCGTCGCGGCCGGTACCGGCCTCGGCCACCACTTCCATTCCGGACAGCTCAAGGTTGATTCGCATGATCGCGCGGATGTCGATCGCATCGTCGACCACGAGGACGCGAAGCGACGTCGTACCAGCCGGTCTCGTTCCTGGTCGTTGGGGGGTGATATCCGACAACACTTGAGGAGCCGGCTTCTGCCGGACCAGATCTCCGGGGGAGAGGACCCCATCATCACTACCGAGCAGACTCGTGATCATGTCGCGGGCAGCGGCCAACGTGCGTTCAGCCGCGTCTCGCGCCACCCCAACCGCTCCTGCATCGAGCGCGTACAGCGTCGAGGTGATGCCCTGCAGAAGATTGTCGTTCAGATCTAGCGCTTGTCGACGGCGCACCTCAGTGTCATGGATCGCCAATGCCGCGTCGTGTGCCAATTCCTCCGCCTTGCGCCGGTCCGTGACGTCCCAACAGATCCCGCGTACCCGGGCGGGAGCACCGGACGCTTCGAAGAGAACTTCGCCGGTGGTGTAGAGCACGCGGAGCGAACCATCGGGCCGGTATATCCGCTCCTCCGTCTCGTACGGCTGGCCGGTTTCGAACGCCGTCCGGTGCGCGCCCATCACCTGCTCCCGGTCATCGGGATGCAGAAATGACAAGAATTTCTCGTATGACGCGTTGAACGACTGCGGCTCGGTGCCGTAGATCCGATAGAGCTCGTCGGTCCACGTGTTGGTGTCGGTGGCGATCTCCCAGTCGTAGCTGCCCATGTGGGCCAGCGTCTGGATCTCGTTCAACCACCGTTCGTGGAAGCGCAGCGATTCGGTGAGTCGCTCAACCTCGGCGGCCGCGCTGCCAGGCTCGGCTCGCGAGTCGTCAGAATCCACAAACCAGTGTGCTCCGTTGTGGTGGCGGGCGCAACGTCTGCGAAGACCACGCTCAGCCGCGGGTCATCTTGCGGTAAGTGACCCGGTGGGGACGTGCGGCCTCGGCGCCGAGACGCTCGACCTTGTTGATCTCGTAGTCGGCGAAGTTGCCCTCGAACCAGAACCAGCGGGCCGGCTCGTCGTCCGTCCCCTCCCACGCCAGCATGTGCGTCGCGACCCGGTCGAGGAACCACCGGTCGTGGCTGATGACCACGGCGCAGCCGGGGAACTCCAGCAGCGCGTCCTCGAGCGATCGCAGCGTCTCGACGTCGAGGTCGTTGGTCGGCTCGTCGAGCAGCAGGACGTTGCCGCCCGCTTTCAGGGTGAGCGCCAGGTTGAGCCGGTTGCGCTCGCCGCCGGAGAGGACACCCACCGGCTTCTGCTGGTCCGGCCCCTTGAAACCGAAGGCACCCACGTAGGCGCGCGACGGCAGCTCGCGGCCGCCGACCTTGATGAAGTCCAGTCCGTCGGAGACGGTCTCCCACACGTTCTTCGCCTGATCGAGACCGGCGCGGGACTGGTCGACGTAGGAGATCTGCACTGTCTCGCCGATCTTGAGCACCCCGCCGTCGGCCTCCTCGTCACCGATGAGCATCTTCACGAGTGTGGTCTTGCCGACGCCGTTGGGTCCGATGATGCCGACGATGCCGCCCGGGGGCAGCGAGAAGGTCAGGTCCTCGATGAGGGTGCGGTCGGCAAAGCCCTTCTTGAGAGCGTCCGCTTCGACGACGACCGAGCCAAGCCGTGGGCCAGGTGGTATCTGGATCGCCTCCATGTCGCGGGGCCCGCTGCGCTCCGCCTCTGCGGCGAGCTCCTCGTAACGAGAGAGGCGGGCCTTGCTCTTCGCCTGCCTGGCCTTGGGGTTGGACCGCACCCACTCCAGCTCGCGCTCGAGCTCCTTCTTGCGCTTGACGTCCTTCTGGCCCTCGACCTTCAACCGTGCCGACTTGGCCTCGAGGTACGTCGTGTAGTTGCCCTCGTACGGGTAGGCGCGACCGCGGTCCAGCTCGAGGATCCACTCCGCGACGTTGTCCATGAAGTAGCGGTCGTGAGTGACGGCGAGCACCGCACCGGCGTACTTCGCCAAGTGCTGCTCGAGCCAGAGCACGCTCTCGGCGTCGAGGTGGTTGGTGGGCTCGTCGAGGAGGAGCAGGTCAGGTGCTTCGAGCAGCAGCTTGCACAGAGCGACCCGACGTCGCTCTCCACCGCTGAGCGTGGACACGTCGGCGTCGCCCGGCGGCACGCGGAGTGCGTCCATCGCGAGGTCGAGCTGCGCGTCGAGATCCCAGACGTCGTAGTGGTCGAGCTTCTCCTGCAGCTCGCCCATCTCCGCGAGCAGGGCGTCCATCGTGTCCGGGTCGGCGTCGCCGAGCAGCTCACCGATCTCGTCGTAGCGCTGCTTCCAGCCGCGCTTCCCCGCGACGGCCAGCTCGACATTGCCGCGAACATCGAGGGTCTCGTCGAGCTGCGGCTCCTGCTGCAGCAGTCCGACGGAGTAGCCGTCGGAGAGCCGAGCGTCTCCATTGGACGGTTGGTCGAGGCCGGCCATGATCTTGAGGACGCTCGACTTGCCTGCGCCGTTGGGCCCCACGACACCGATCTTGGCGCCGGGGAAGAACGACATCGTGACGTCGTCGAGGATGACCTTGTCGCCGTGCGCCTTGCGCACCTTCTGCATCGTGTAGATGAACTGAGCCATGGCCCTAGTGTGCCGTCGGGCAGCGCCCCGCCCAAATGCAGCAGGCGAATCAGCCGACGGTCACCCCGGCGGCTCGAGCCGTCGACGCAGCGCCGGCAGGTCAAGCGGCGGGTCGGGGAACACCGGGTCCAGCTCCTCCAGCGTCTCCAGCACCAGGGCCGCGATCAGGTGGTTACGCAGCCATTTGCGGTCGGCGGGTACGACGTACCACGGTGCTGCGCTGGTGGAGCACCGCGCTAGCGCCTCTTCGTAGGCGACCTGGTAGTCCGCCCATCGGGCTCGCTCGTCGATGTCGCCCTCGCGGAACTTCCATCGCTTCTCCGGATCGTCGAGGCGAGCCAGCAGGCGCTCGCGCTGCTCGTCATAGGAGATGTTCAGGAAGCACTTCACGATCGTCGTCCCGGCGGCCGCAACCTTGGCCTCGAAGCGGTTGATCTCGTCGTACCGCGTGCTCCACACCGCCTTCGGAACCAGGTTGTGCACTCGTACGACGAGGACGTCCTCGTAATGGGACCGGTCGAAGATGCCGATGCGTCCGGGCGGCGGCAGCTCCCGGCGGACCCGCCAGAGGTAGTGATGTGACAGCTCGGCCGGCGTCGGCTTCTTGAACGCCGTGATCTGCACCCCCATCGGGTTGACGGCCCCGATCACGTGCTTGATCGTGCCGCCTTTTCCTGAGGTGTCCATGCCCTGGAGCACCAGCAGCACCGACCTGGTGCCCTCAGCGAACAGCCGCTCCTGAACCTCCGCGAGCCTGGTGGCGACCTCGGGGGCGCGTTTCTCCGCGGTCTTGCGCGAGACGCCGAGATCGTCACCAGGGTCAGCGTCGGCGAGCACCGGCGTGCTGCCGGGAGGCACCGCGAGCAACCGACGTACCGACTGCTTCGCTGCCATACATCTCCCTCTCACCCGAACTCCCCGAGCCTGCTTGCGCGGTTCCAGGGTGCACTAGTGGTGGAATATGCGTGTTGTCCCCTTCCCCGGAGGATCGTCTCGTGGTGCCTCGTCGGCTGATCGCAGTCCTCACGCTGCTCGTGGTGGGCCTGCTCGGCGTCGGTGTGACCGCTGCGGTTCGGCGTAGCAACGATGACGCAGGCACGTCCGCTGCCCCGCGGGTGTCGGCATCGCCGACCGATGACGCGACCACAGAGCCCCTACCCACCGACGCGCCATCTGCTGAACCCGCGGTCCCTAGTGAGTCTCCGGCCGCCGTCCCGTCCGTCGCGCCATCACCGGCCTCGACGGGGTCGGGTGGGAGCGGATCAGGATCCGGCAGCGGCGGCAGCCCGCAGGCGCTGGGACCACGTGCCCCCTCGATGCCGGAGACCGGCCCGGTCACGGCGGTGCTCTTCGTCGGCGCCATCAGCGCCATGAGCGCTGTTTTCGTACACAGACGCTTCTTCCGGTGAACCCTCCGCTCGACCGGCACAATGGCCGCGAGCGCCCGTAGCTCAGCCGGATAGAGCAAGTGCCTTCTAAGCACGAGGTCGCAGGTTCGAGTCCTGCCGGGCGCACCCGCACTCCCACCGTCGTAGCAGAGCGCATGATGTTGGGTGATATGGACAGCACAGAGCCGACGCCCAGCGACGGCCCGCACGGTCGGCCCGTCTTCGTCGACGTGTCCGGTCGGCGGGGCCGCTGGGTGCAGCGTGGCGGGTGGCTCGTGACAGCCCTCCTCGTCGGCTACCTGCTGCTCATCCTCACGGCGCTGATGGGTCCGTCACGCCTCTCCCGGTTGACGCTCCCCGGCCTTGGACCCCTCCTGCCCGGGCCGGGAGCCGCGACGGTCAGCGACGGTGCCGGGGCGCGCGAGCGCCCCCAGGAGATCCTCGAAGCCACGTCGGCGGCCTCCCCCACCACGGTCCCGCAGCGGCGCACCCCCAGCCCGTCGCCGAGCGCGGCCGGCCGCAGCGCTGGCGCAGCGCCCGCCCCCCGCGCGACAGCGCCCGGTCGCTCGGGCACCGCCCCGGGACGGGGCTCGGAACTGCCGACGGCGTCACCATCGGCGTCACCATCCGCGTCACCATCGAACCCGGGTAGAAGCCGGCCTACCGAGCAACCCCGCAGCTCCAAGGCCCCGTCCCCCAGACCGCGGCCGTCTCGATCTGCGAGGTGAGGGCCGCCGCAGCGCCCGCTGCACGCCAACGACGACCGAGGGCGCCCTGGGGCGTGCTGATCGTCGCGCTGTTGACGGTGCTGATCGCGCTCTTGCTGCAGGGATTCACCCACCAGCAGCTCGGCCGGTCCACGACGACGCGAGGCCGCGATGACGCTCCGGCCGCGGTGCCTGGCGGCGAGGCGATCCTGTTCCGCGGTGCCGCTGGGCTCACGTCGCGCGGGCTGCCGGACAAGACCGTGGCGCTCACGTTCGACGACGGGCCGGACCGGCGGTGGACCGGTCCGATTCTCGATGTGCTCGAGCGGGCGCAGGTGCCGGCAACCTTCTTCGTCGTCGGTTCCCGGGTGACAGACGACGACAGCCTCGTACGTCGGGCGCTCGATGAGGGCCACGAGATCGGCAACCACACCTGGACCCACGCCGATCTCGCGACATCGCCGATCTGGCGCCAGAACCTCGAGCTGTCACTGAGCCAGCTTGGCTTGGCCGGCAGCGCCGGCATCAACAGCGCGCTCCTGCGCCCGCCGTACTGCTCGACGCCGGAGGCGGTCACCGCTTCAGAGCTCGCGGCTTATACCCGAGCTGCAGACGCGGGTTACCTGGTCGTCCTCGCCGACCACGACTCGGAGGACTGGCGCCGCCCTGGTGTCACGCAGCTGATCAGCAACACACTGCCCGACGATGACGGCGGCTCCATCGTGATGTTCCACGATGCCGGCGGCGACCGAGCGCAGACGGTGGCAGCCCTGCCAGGCGTCATCGACGGCTACCGCGCCCGCGGCTACCGGTTCACGACGATCTCTGCGGGGCTCGGCCTCGACGAGGGCGCAGTGATGCAGCAGGTCGAGGGAATCCGAGCGCTGCAGGGCGATGGGCTGCTTGTGGCCGAACGCGTCGCGGAAGCCCTCGCCGGCCTCCTGACGTGGCTGCTGCTCCCGTTGGGAGTTCTCGCCGTACTCCGTCTAGCGGTGCTGATGGCACTCGCTCGATTCCACGTCGGGGTTGCGTGGCGGCGAATCGGCGACGCGTGGGTGCTGCCACCGTTGACCGTCTTGGTACCGGCGTACAACGAGGCCGTGGGCATCGCCGCGACGGTGCGGTCGATCATGAACAGCAGCTACCCGGTGGTGGAGGTCGTCGTCATCGACGACGGGTCGACGGACGACACGACCGAGATCGTGGAGAGTCTCGGGCTTGCCGGGGTGCGGGTCGTTCGACAGCAGAATGCTGGCAAGGCTGCCGCCCTCACCCGCGGTATCGAGCTCGCCACGCACGAGGTCGTCGTGATGGTCGACGGTGACACCGTCTTCGAGCCCGATGCCCTTCGTTGGTTGGTGCAGCCGCTGGCGGACCCCCGAGTCGGGGCGGTGAGCGGCAACACGAAGGTCGGTAACCGCAAGGGCCTGCTAGGCAAGTGGCAGCACCTCGAGTACGTCGTTGGCTTCAACCTCGATCGCCGCTTGTATGACCTGCTCAGGTGCATGCCGACCGTCCCCGGCGCCATCGGCGCGTTCCGTCGTGCCGCGCTGCGTCAAGTCGGTGGTGTCAGCAGCGACACCCTCGCGGAGGACACCGATCTCACGATGGCGGTGAGCCGAGCGGGGTGGCGGGTCGTCTACGAGGAGCGCGCGATTGCCTGGACGGAGGCTCCGGCCACCCTGACTGCGCTGTGGCGACAGCGCTATCGGTGGTGCTACGGCACATTGCAGTCGGTGTGGAAGCACCGGCGTGCTGTGCTCGAGCCTGGGCAGGCGCGCTACCTTGGCCTCGTCGGGCTGCCGTACCTTCTTGGCTTCCAGGTGCTTCTTCCGCTGTTGGCACCGATCGTCGACGTGTTCGCCATCTACGGACTGCTCTTCCTCGACCCCACCAAGGTCGTCGTCTACTGGGGCGGCTTCCTTTTCTTGCAGATGGTGGCTGCGGCATATGCATTGCGTCTGGACAAGGAGCGGCTGACACCGCTGTGGACTATGCCCCTGCAGCAGTTCGTCTACCGCCAGCTGATGTACCTCGTGGTGATCCAGTCCGTCGTCAGCGCGCTGTCCGGCATCCACCTGCCGTGGCACAAGCTCGACCGCACCGGGCTGGACCTGGACGCGCTGCCGGCGCCGACTGTGCGCTAGTCCGACTGTGCGCTAGCGCCGACTGCGTCCCGCGCGCAGAGCAGCGCGCGCTGCCGGCGCGCCGGCCACCGCAGCGGTGTCAACCTGACCCACGTCGAAGACGAGGAAGCCGACCACGTCGAAGACGATGTGCGTCCGCTGACTGGTGAAGATGGTGAAGGCATCGCCGGTCAGCCCCACCAGCGCGAAGTTGGCGACCGTCTGGCTGCGGACGTAGTTGATGCTGGAGGTCAGCGGGTCGGGACGCACACTCGGGTACGTCGCGAGGAAGCCGCTGCCCTCCGGTCCCGTGACAGTGAGGTTGCCGAACACGGCAAGACCATCCACAACCAGGCCGGAGAGGTCGACCTCGGTCTGGCTACCGCCGGCCCGCTTGGCAGTCGAGCCCGCAGTGCCGGTGCCATCCCGAGTGTCCAACACCCGCCGAGGCTGCGGTAGCACCTCGACGAAGTTGGCGAACTGCGACGTGTACACGTTGCCCCACAGCACCTCCGGGTCGCCTGATGCCGCCCCGGTATGCGCGAAGTTGAGGAAGATCTCATCGCTGATCGCGAGGTCACCGCGATCCCCGGTGGTGGCACCAACGGGCCGAGCAGCACTTGCGCTGGAGAGCCGCAGCACGGGCTGAGCGACGTTGGCGGTAACCCCTGAGTCGGTGTTGGTGAGCTCCAGCACCGGCTTACCGGCGTTAGCCGCGCTGAGCCGAGTCACATCGCCGGCAGTGGCGGTGTTCGTCTGCGCCCCGATGAGCAGGGTGTCCCCCGTCGCCGCGGCAGCAGGTTCGGCCAGCAGCAACGGCGCCGCGGCGAGTCCGGCGAGCACCGCACCGCCTCGACGCAGCATCGCCCGTCGGTCGATGGGGGTGGCCGACTCAACGACTGGAGCGGTACTCGGCACCCCCGCCGCGCGGTCAAGCCGAGCAGTGAGCGCAGCGACCTGCGCCTCAAGGGCTGCGATGCGAGCGGCGTCGCTCATGTTCAAGCCTTCCGACGGTGTCTAGCGTTTCCGCCACGTTATCCCCCGCACCTGGGAGCGGCCTCGTCGCGAAGTCGCACTAGGGTGACGACATGATCGATCGACTTGTCTGGATGGACCTTGAGATGACCGGGCTCGACCCGGCACGCGACGTGGTCCTGGAGATCGCCGCTCTCGTCACGGACTCCGAGCTGGAACCACTCGACGCGGGCATCGACCTCGTCATCAACCAGTCAGATGCCGTTCTCGCGACGATGGTTCCGGTTGTCGTCGAGATGCACGCTAAGTCAGGGCTCACCGAGGCCGTTCGAGCAGCCACCCTCACCCTTGCCGAAGCAGAGCAGCAGGTGCTGGCCTGGCTCAAGACATTGGTCCCCGAGCCGAAGCGGGCCCCGCTGTGCGGCAACTCGATCGGGACCGACCGCAGCTTCCTCGCCCGGCACATGCCTGAGCTCGATGCGTGGATGCACTACCGGATGGTTGACGTCTCCTCTGTCAAGGAGCTTGCGCGGAGGTGGTATCCCCACGCGTACGGCGCCGCGCCGGCGAAGGCCGGTGGCCACCGAGCCCTTGCTGACGTCACGGAGTCGATCGCCGAGCTGCGGCACTATCGCAGCACGATCTTCGTACCCAAGATCACAGCGTCAGCGTCTGCTCCGACCGACTCCCTGCCCTCAGCCGGTGCAGGTTAGCGGCGAGTCGCTCCCGCCCGTACACTGTCGCCTGCGCTCTGGCGCACATGGTGGGCGTAGCTCAGTTGGTAGAGCACCGCGTTGTGGTCGCGGTGGTCGCGGGTTCGAGCCCCGTCGCTCACCCCAGGAGAACCGCAGGTCAGCAGGTCGACACCGGAGCGGTACCCGACAGAGCACCTGTGGCATTCGGGTCAGCCGAGGGAGCTGCCGCGTAGCAGTAGCAGGCCGACGGCGAGCACCGCGGTCACCATCGTGAGGTGCCAGCCGGTCCGTGGCCGGCCGACCCGCCCTGCGACCGCCACGCCCACCGCGCAGCAGAGCGAGGCGCCGGCCATCGCGAAGGCTCCTACCCGGGCCGGTCCGGACGACGGGGCGGCCGCCCCTGCGAGAACGACCACGGCCGATGCGAGGAGTGCGGCTGCCGCGAACGTCGAGGTGGTCCGGCCGAGCCGATGAGGCAAGCCACGCACACCGGTGCGGGCGTCATCGGAGAGGTCCGGCAGTGCATTCGCGAAGTGCGCTCCCGCCCCGAGCAGCGCGCCAGCCGCTACCGCCCACCACGGCGGGGCGGGTGACCCCGGCAGCCCCCACGTGACCAAGCCTGGCAGCAGACCGAAAGCGACGACGTACGGCGCGACGCTGAGGACCGTCGACTTCAACCAGGCGTTGTATCCCCACGCGGCCGCGACACCGACGAGGTGGGCAGTCCCCGCACGGAGGCCGGAGGCGTAGGACAGCGGCACGCACACGAAGGCGGCGATGCCAGCCATCGTGACCACTGTGTTGGCCGCAACTGCTCCGGCCACGATCGGCTTGTCGGATCGCCCGGCGAGACGGTCCCGCTCGCGGTCGATCCAGTCATTGCTCCACCCGACTGAAAGCTGGCCGGTCAGCACCGCGAGGCCGACGACGACGCTCCCCCAGCCCCGACCTGCCGTCACGGCGAGCAGGGTCATCACCGCGGTGACCACCACGGTGGGCTCCGGATGGCACGCCCGCACCAGCCCTCTGATCAACGTCACCTCCCTCGGACAGGGGAAGTCTGCACCTCGCACCCACCCGCCTTGGTGGCGAGGCACCGTGCGCCGTACGGTGCGCTGGTGACCCGACGGCCCCGCAACGACCTGGCGCAGTACGACGACCTGGTTGGCGAGTGGTGGTCGGAGAAGGGGGCCTTCGCGGCGCTGCACTGGCTGGCCGCCGCTCGAGGCGCCTTGCTGCCGGATCCCAGCGACGGGAACGTGCTGGTCGACGTCGCCTGTGGGGGCGGCCTGCTGGCCTCGTGGGCGAAGGGGTTCCAGCACATCGGGGTGGACCTGACCAGAAGCGCCTTGGAGGTCGCCCGCCACCACGGGGTGACGGCAGTGCAGGGCGACGCCGCTCGACTACCACTGCGGGACGGATGCGCGGATGTCGTCGTCGCCGGCGAGGTGCTCGAGCACGTCGTCGACCTGCCATCGGTCGTCGCCGAGCTGGCTCGGGTGCTGCGCCCCGGCGGCGTCCTCGTCGTCGACACCATCGCTGACACCATGTTTGCGCGGCTAGCGCTGGTGCGCGTGGCCGAGCACCTGCCGGGCGGTCCGCCGCCCCGGATCCACGACCCCAAGCTTTTCGTAGATCCGGCAAGGCTCACCGCTCTCTGCGCGTCGCACGGGATCCGGCTGCGGGTCCGCGGCCTGCGACCGCATCCGGTTGAGTACCTTCGCTGGCTAGCCGGCCGACGGGCCGACGTGACCATGCAGCCAATCCGGTCCACGGCGGGCGTCTACCAGGGCTACGGCACGAAGGTCAGCCCATGAGCGCAAGTGCCGCCGTCGCCCGCGAGTTGGCCCCGACCTTCGCCGACCGAGCCGCCGAGCACGACCGAGAGGGCAGCTTCCCGAAAGCCGACTTCGACGCGATTCGGGCGGCCGGCCTGCTCGGCCTGATGGTGCCGGAGCGCCTCGGTGGTGCTGGAGCGAGCTTCCGTGAGTACACCGACGCGGCCTATGAGCTGGCCCGCGGCAACGGTGCGACTGCGCTCATCTACAACATGCACGCATCTGTCACCGGTGCTCTGGCGACGACGCCCGACGACCTGGCTCGGGCGCTCGGCGCCCCCGAGTCGTTCTTCGCGGCGCGCGACCGGGTGCTCCGCGCAGCAGCGGACGGGGCGCTCTATGCCGTCGCGATGAGCGAGCACGGTGCCGGCTCTCGCTTCAGTGCCATGACCACGACCTACGAACGCGAGGGCGAGGGGTGGCGCCTGCGTGGGCACAAGACCTTCTGCTCGGGAGCCGGTCATGCCGACGCCTACCTCGTCGTCGCTCGGTCACTGGACGGCGATCCGCCCCGCGTCAGCCAGTTCCTGGTGCCCGCCGGAGAAGGGCTCATGGTCCAGCCGACGTGGGACTCGCTCGGCATGCGGGCGACCGGCAGCCACGACATCGAGATCGACTGCCTCGCCCCGGCCGATGCTCTGCTCGGCGGCGTCGAAGGTCTTGCCGTCCTGCTCGCCCAGGTGATGCCGCAGTGGTTGGTGGCTTCCTACGCCGCTGTCTACGTCGGCGTCGCACGGTCAGCGGTCGACGAAGCGGTCGCCCATCTCCAACGACGGTCGCTCACCCACCTTCCCGCCGTGCGGGCCCGCGTCGGCCGAGCCGACGCGCTGGTCGAGGCCGCACGTCTCGCAGTCACGGCCGCCGCCGGGCGCGTAGACGACGCGCCGGGCGACTCGGAAACCAACCGGGCGGTGTACCAGGCCAAGCTGCTGGCGGGCGAGACCGCGCAGACAGTTGCGGCATCCATGCTCGAGGCGGCCGGGACGAGCGCGACGCGACGCGGCCACCCGCTCGAGCGGATCTTCCGCGACGCGCGCTGCGGGTCGTTGCAGCCGGCCACCAGCGACGTCTGCGCCGACTGGCTCGGCGCCGCCGCCCTCGGACTGGACCCCAACGCCGGCGAGGTGAGCAGGTGGTGAGCCGCGCGCTGATCGCCGGCTTCGGCTCCGCCGTACCGGCGACGATGGACCAGGAAGGGCTTTGGCAGGACCACTTCCGCACGGCGTACGACGGCAGCCGGATCGCCGAGAGCATCTGGCGCTCCGCCGGGGTCACTACGCGCCATGGGGTGGTCGACCCCCGCGTCGAGGACGTGAGCAGCTGGGGTACCGGAGCCCGCATGCGCCGCTACCAGGCGGAGGCGATGCCGCTCGGCAAGTCAGCCGTCGCCGACGCGCTCGCTGCCGCTGACATCGCCGCATCCGATGTCGACCTCTTCACGGTCGTGTCCTGCACCGGCTACGCGACCCCGGGCCTAGACATCCTGCTCGCCCGCGACCTCGGAATGCCGACGCACGTGCAGCGACTGTTCGTCGGCCACATGGGGTGCTACGCCGCGCTTCCCGGCCTGGCCACGGTCTCCGACGCGGTGCGCGCGCGAGGAATGACGGCGGTGCTGCTGTGCGTCGAGCTGCCCAGCCTGCACGTGCAGCCGGGAGACCGGGACGTGCAGCAGATGGTCGCGCACGCGCTCTTCGCCGACGCGGCCGCAGCAGTCGTGGTGCGTTCTGGGACGACGGGGCTGGATGTTGTCGACATCGCCGCGGCCACCGACGTCGAGCACCACGCCGAGATGACCTGGGACGTCACGGACACCGGCTTTCGCATGGGTCTCTCACCGAAGGTGCCGGCGGTGCTGCGCCGACAGGTGCGCAGCGTCGTCACCGACCTGCTCGCGCGGCACGGGCTCAGTATTACCGATGTCGCCGGATGGGCGGTCCACCCTGGCGGGCCGCGGATCCTCGATGTTGTGGAGGAACAGCTCGAGCTCTCCCCGCCGGCTCTCGCCGTGTCGCGCAGCATCCTGCGGGACTACGGCAACTGCTCCTCGAGCACGGTGCTGCTTGTCCTCGACCGGCTCGTCGCCGACCAGCCGCTTGCCCACGGAGACCATGTCGTGGCCCTCGCCTTCGGGCCGGGACTCACCCTTTATGCCGCCCTGCTCAGGATGGACGCCGCAACTGACCGCAGCGCCAGGGCGCCGCAGACCGCGGAAGAGATCCCGAAGATGCCGGCGACCAGCGCCGCCGCTCCGTTGGCGTCGTAGCTCTCTTCCCCGAATGTGCCGTGGACAACGATGGCAACGGCGGCCGGGATGTAGAGCAGCCACCAGGTCAGCAGCGCGGTGGGCATGGGTCCACGCCGCCAGCCGTCGCCCCGTCCGATCACCTCACCGTCGACGGATGCCACGGCATTGGCATACTTCGCAGCCTCGACGTACGCCAGTAAGGGCAGCACGAAGTTGGCGACAGGGACGAACTGACCCCACCACGCCATCCCGGACCGAGAGGTCGCGCAGTTGCCCGCCATGCGCGCGGAGCGGGCGGTATGGGACGCCCACAGCGCGAGCAGCGCCCACATGGCGATGCCGCACACCAGGTAGATCAGGGTGCCCATCCCGACGAGCCCGAACGCGACGTCGTTGGTCTCGACGGCCTGCACGACATCGCCGTCTGCCTCCTGCGCGCCGGCTGCGATGTGGACCAGTCCACCGACCAGCACCATCGTCCAGCCGCCGACCAGCACCCAGCTGAGCACTGCGGCGGTGCGCGCTCGAGACGCCGCAGTGCGCAGTGCGCTAGCCGGCGTAGCCACTGGAGTAAAACCGAGTGGCGCGCCTGTCCAACCCGGTCCAGTGCCAACGGTGGGCGGCGCGCCCCAGGTCGGTCGCGCCATCGGCTCCGGCGGCGCGAACGGATTGCTTGCGTCCCCGGTCATGCGCCCTCCGTAGCCCTGTCGGCGATGGGCACGCTAACACCGGCGGCGAATAGCATCAGGTGGCGGCGTACGACCCCGACAGAGAGAAGAGCCTGTGAAGCTCGAGAGCTACGTCCAGGGTCAGTGGCAGGCCGGGGACGACGAGGGCGCGCCACTTCATCACGCCGTGACCGGCGAGGAGGTAGCCCGCATCTCGAGCCGCGGTGTGGACATGGCAGGTGCACTCGACCACGCACGTCGGGTCGGCGGGCCGGCCCTGCGCGCGCTGACCTTCCACCAGCGAGCACTGCTGCTCAAGGAGCTGGCCGCTCACCTCACCGACCTGTCCGAGGAGTTCTACGCGCTGTCCACCGCGACCGGCGCGACGCGCAAGGACTCCGACATCGACATCGCCGGCGGCTTCGGCACGTTATTCGCTTACTCCAGCAAAGCCCGTCGCGAGCTGCCCAACGACACGGTCCTCACGGACGGCGCCGTCGAGATGCTCAGTCGCAAGGGCACCTTCGTCGGCCAGCACGTCTGCGTGCCCCTGCGCGGCGCGGCAGTCCAGATCAATGCGTTCAACTTCCCGGTGTGGGGAATGCTCGAGAAGCTCGCTCCGGCGTTCATCGCCGGCGTGCCGTCGATCGTGAAGCCGGCCAGCCCCACCGCGTTCCTTACCGAGCTCGTGGTACGCCGGATCGTTGAGTCCCACATCTTGCCCGAAGGCACGCTGCAGCTGGTCTGCGGCAGTGCCGGAGACATCCTCGACCACCTCACCGGCCAGGACCTGGTCGGCTTCACCGGGTCGGCGCGCACCGCCACGATGCTCAAGTCACACGACGGGGTGCTCCGCAACGGCGTGCGCTTCAACGCGGAAGCAGACTCGCTCAACTGCTCGATCCTCGGCCTGGACGCCAAGCCCGGCACCGAGGAGTTCGACCTCTACATCCGTGAGGTCGTTCGCGAGATGACGGCGAAGGCCGGCCAGAAGTGCACAGCCATCCGCCGCGCGCTCGTCCCGCGTGAGCATCTCGATGCGGTGACCGACGCCCTGCGCGAAGCACTAGGTCAGGTGCGCATCGGCGATCCGGCCGATCCTGAGACGACCATGGGCGCCCTTGCCAGCACCGCCCAGCGGGATGAAGTACGGCGAGCCGTCGGACTTCTCGCGGAAGGCGGCGAGCTCGTCGTCGGCGACCCGGCACGCGTCCCTGAGGGCACGGAGCGAGGAGCGTTCCTCGAGCCGCTGCTGTTGCGCTACGACGACCCGGATCGTCCGCAGGTCCACGACATCGAGGCCTTCGGACCGGTGAGCACGGTGCTGCCGTACGACTCCGCAGACCATGTCGTGGAGCTCGCGGCGCGGGGACAGGGCAGCCTGGTCGGATCAGTCGTGACGCATGACGCGGCTTTCGCCCGGCAGGTCGTTCTGGGCGCCGCGGCGTTCCACGGGCGGATCCTCGTCCTCGACCGGGACTGCGCCCGCGAGTCCACCGGCCACGGCTCTCCCCTCCCCCATCTCGTCCACGGCGGGCCCGGCCGAGCTGGCGGTGGCGAGGAGCTGGGCGGCATGCGCGGGGTGATGCACCACATGCAGCGAACCGCGGTGCAAGGCTCCCCGGCCATGCTCACTGCTGTCACCGGGCGTTGGGTCACCGGCGCGCCCCGCGTCGAGGACGACGTGCACCCTTTCCGCAAGCGCCTCGGCGAGCTGCGCATCGGCGACTCCGTCGTCACCGAGTTGCATGAGGTGACGCAGGAGGAGATCGACCGCTTCGTCGAGCTCACCGGCGACTCCTTCTACGCCCACACTGACCCGGCTGCCGCTGCCGCCAACCCGATCTTCGGCGGGATCGTCGCCCACGGGTACCTCGTGCTGTCCCTCGCCGCCGGCCTGTTCGTAGACCCCGCACCCGGACCGGTGCTCGCCAACTACGGGCTGGACAGTCTCCGCTTCACCACGCCGGTGAAGCCAGGCGACCGGATCCGCGTGGCCTTGACGTGCAAGGAGAAGAACCCGCGCGACGCTGCCGACTACGGCGAGGTCCGCTGGGACGCCGATGTGACCAACGCCGACGGCGCCACCGTCGCGCACTACGAGCTGCTCACGATGGTCGCGGTCTGACGAGAGTGAGGGCGGGGCAGCGGGCACGGTGACCGATCCGTCCGCGGTGGAATCGCTTGATAGAACTTCTCCACAACCGTTGTTGGACAACAACTTCTGTCTGATTATCATGCTATAATCGAATGTATGTTCGATATGATGAGCGGTCTTGCCCAGGCGGTCGACGGCGTCCTCGCCGTCGACGTGGCCAGGCTGGCCGACGAGGTGCTCGGCGAGGAGATCCTGGTCCTGGAGACCCAAGTCCGGCGGCTCGACGCGGCGCGGGCTGCGCGGGTGCGGGCGTTCGAGCTCCGCGACGCCGCAGTCGCCGACGGCCACGGCAGCGTCATGGCCTGGCTGCAGGCGCGGACCAACACCTCCCGCCACGACGCGGCCGTCGTCCGGGCGTTGGGCCGGTCCTGCGAGCGGCTGCCGGTGATGGCCGCTGCGCTGGCCGCCGGCGACATCAGCAGCGCACACCTGCAGGTCCTCGCCGCCGCCACCCACCGCCTCGACCCGGACCGGGTCGCCGCCGACGAGAAGTCCCTCACCGACCTGGCCCGCGAGTTCGACCCGCGGATGTTCCGGATCTGCGTCGACCGGTGGGTCGCCGTCACCTTCCCCGACCAGCACGAGCGTGACACCCAGCGGCAGTACGACAGCCGCTGGGTCCGCCTCGCCGAGACCATCAACGGCATGGTGTCCATCTCCGGGATGCTCGACCCGAACACCGCCCGGCCGCTGCTCCTCGCCCTCAATGCCCTCGCCCGCAAGGCCGGCGAGTCCGACGAGCGCAGTCAGCCGCAACGCAACGCCGACGCGCTCGCCGACCTGGCCCGGATCGCGCTGAACACCGACCAGCTGCCGGTCACCGGCGGCAGCCGGCCCACCGTCACCGTCCTCGTCCCCGAGGAAACGTTGCGCGACCCAGACGAGCACAGCGCAGGCGAGCACAGCCCGGCGACCTACCACGACGGGACGCCGCTCACCACCAGCCAGCTCGACCAGACGCTGTGCGATGCCCGCTACGCCCGCCTCGTCATCAACGCCGCCGGCGAGATGCTCGACCTCGGCCGGCTAACCCGCGACATCCCACGCGCCCTCCGCAAATGGCTGCACCTCCGCGACGGCGGCTGCCGGGTGGCCGGCTGCGACAAGCCCGCGCACGCCACCGACGCCCACCACATCCAATGGTGGCGACACGGCGGACCCACCGACCGCAACAACCTCGTGCTCCTGTGCGCCTTCCACCACTACCTCATCCACACCCGCGGCTGGACCATCACCATGGACGACCAGTGGCACGTCACCCTCACCAGCCCCGACCGACTGCGCTCCTGGACCAGCCAACCCCGCGGCCCCACCCACCTCGCCATGTAATTGAGGTAGCTCTAGCACTCGCGCATCCCCGCTCACCAAGGCGGGAGTCGGGTGACTGTCACGTAGGGTCAGCAGATGCGTCTATTTGTTGGCTCACGCCTGCCCACCCGGCCATTCGGTCGCCTGGGTGTCGTCGCTCTCGGGTTGCTCCTACCACTCTTGCCGCTCCCGGCCGGCGCGAGTACTCGCGTCGTCGTCAACACGCAGGTGCTGCGCACAGCCGTGTCGCAAGTCACGACCTCGGCGGCCATCACGCTGCCCACCGCCGCCCGGTTCGTCGGACTGTCATGGGCCGGCAACCACGACGCCACCGTCACAGTGACGGCCTCCGTCAACGGCGGGTCGTACGGCGCTAGTCGCGACGTCGGTCGAGACGGGGTCGAGGTAGACGGCGACCTGCGCACCTGGTCCGCCCTCCATTTTCTACCCGGCACCACCAGCATCCGCGTCACGACAGATGAACCACTCGAGGACGTGATCGTGACGTCGATCGCCGATGCTGCTCCGCGCGTCGTGCTCACAGCTGGCTCACTTGCCGCCTCAGCCGCCGTTCCGCAGCCCGATGTCGTCAGTCGGGCCGAGTGGGGCGCCGACGAGTCCTTCCGCAGCCAGACCTATGCCAAAGACCCGACCAACTTCCACCCGGTCCGCAAGCTGGTCGTACACCACACCGGCGATGACCCGACAGCCGTGCCACCGTCGCCCGAGGAGCACATCCGCGCGATCTACCGTTTTCACACGGCTTCGCCAGCACAAGGCGGTCGAGGGTTTTCAGACATTGGCTACAACTTCGTCGTCAGCTCGGACGGGCGGGTCTTCGAAGGCCGCTACGCGCGCAGCTACGCCGTCGGCGAGGAGCCGACCGGCGAGGACATCCAGCAGCGCGGGGTCACCGGCGCGCACGCGGCCAACCACAACGCAGGGACCGCAGGGATTGCGCTCCTCGGCAACTTCGTCAACATCGAGCCAACCCAGCAGTCCGTGAGCGCCCTCGTCGAGCTGCTTGCGTGGAAAGCCGCGCGACACGGCATAGACCCCCTCGCCGAGGATCTCTATGACAATCCGGCGAGCAGCAGCGACATCCCGCGGCGGTTTCCCAATATCGCAGGGCACCGCGATATCGGCTCCACGGCGTGTCCCGGGGGATTCCTCTACGCGATGCTCCCGTCGATTCGCCAGCGGGTCGCCGAGCGCATCGCGGCCGGTGGACCCGCCGCTTCTCCGTCCCCTACAGGCACTCCGCCCGGCGGGCGGCTGACCACGGTCACTCCGGTCCGTCTGCTCGACACCCGCGAGGTCGGCGGTCCGATCGTCGGAGGTTCGTCTCGGTCGATGCTGGTCGCCGGGCGGGCCGGCCTGCCGTCGTCCGGTCTCCGCGCCGCGGTGCTCAATGTGACCGCCGTGGAGCCCACCCGGTCAGGGTTCCTCACTGTCTTCCCCGGCGGCACCGCACGCCCAGACGCCAGCAACCTCAACTTCGTGCCGGGGCAGGTCGTGCCGAACCTCGTCACCGTAGGGGTTGGCCAGGACGGCACGGTCTCGTTGTACAACTCTGCCGGCGAGACTCACGTGGCAGCCGATCTCGTCGGCTGGTACGGCGACGACTCGGTCCAGTCCGGCGCGCTGTTCACATCGATGACGCCCAGTCGGCTGCTCGATACCCGCGACGCGGCAGAGGGTGGCTCGGTCGGGGCCGGCGCGACGCGGGAGCTCGTGGTCACCGGAGCTGCTGGGATCCCTGCGGGTGGGGTGGACGCTGTGGTCCTCAACGTCACTGCCATCTCCCCTACCCGCAGTGGATTCGTCACCGTCTTCCCGGCAGGGAGCGATCGTCCGGTCACATCCAGCCTGAACTTCCTGGCCGGCGACGTACGACCCAACCTCGTGCTGGCGAAGATCGGCGCCAACGGGCGGGTCGCCTTCTTCAACCAGACCGGCAGCACCCACCTCGCCGTCGATGCGGTCGGCTGGTTCGGCTCGCCGGACTCGACGCCCGCCCGGGGGCGATTCAACGCGCTCACGCCACAGCGGGCGCTGGACACTCGAAACACCGCTCCACTGGCCCCACGGGAAACCCGGCGGCTGAATCTCGCTGGCTCGGCCGGTCTACCTCCCGGCGGCATCAGCGCTGTGCTGCTCAACGTGACCGTCGACCGGCCGACCGCCTCAGGCTTCCTGACCGTGCACCCCGGCGGAACGACCCGGCCCGATGCGAGCAACCTCAACTTCGTGGCCGGTCAGAGCGTCCCCAACGCTGTGGTCGTCGGGCTCGATGACTCCGGAGCCATCGAGATCAGCAACTCCAGCGGCAGTACCCACGTCATCGTCGACGTCGCCGGCTGGTACTCGCGGGACTAATCCGCTAGCGGCAACGAGCACCCTGAAGCGAGCGGCGCAGGACTCCCACGATGTGCTGCTAACCTTGTACTTCGCACGACGTTCCAAGCGCCGTTAGCTCAATTGGCAGAGCAGCAGACTCTTAATCTGCGGGTTCGGGGTTCAAGTCCCTGACGGCGCACCCCCGCTTGTGTAGTTCCGGCTGACGTGCGTCAGATTTGCCTCAGCTTATCTGCGTCACGGTTTCGGTTGATGGGTGACGCCGGCTCCGGTTGATGTGTGACACCCCGTCCTGACCGCGTGTGGAACCATGCGGACATGGCGCACGAGGTGACCAACCAGCCGCCCCCGCTCGTCGACCACGACGTCGCAGCCGACGCCGCACTGCTCGAGGGCTTGGTCCGTGAGGGCGCCGGCTGGTACGAAGCCGACCTACATCGCATCGGTGAGCTCGCCGGCACCGAGGAGGCGCAGCGCTGGGGCGTCGAGGCCAACACCCACGAACCGGTGCTGCGCACCCACGACCGCTACGGCAACCGCATCGACGAGGTCGAGTTCCACCCCGCCTGGCACAACCTCATGAACGTGGCCGTCGGCGAAGGGCTCGCCGCTGCTCCTTGGGCGTCGAGCGAGAAGGGCGCACACGTCGCCCGGGCCGCCGGCTACTACACGTGGTCCCAGGTCGAGGGTGGCCACGCCTGTCCCATCACCATGACGTACGCCGTCGTGCCGGCCCTGCGCCAGCAGGCCGATCTCGCCGCGCTCTACGAGCCCCTGCTCACTAGCCGCGTGTACGACCCCGGCCTGCGAGTGCCATCCGGTAAAGCGGGGCTGCTCGCGGGCATGGGGATGACCGAGAAGCAGGGCGGCTCCGACGTCCGGACCAACACGACCCGAGCCGTGCTTGACGGCGACGTGTGGCGGCTGACCGGTCACAAGTGGTTCACCAGCGCGCCCATGTGCGATCTGTTCCTGGTGCTGGCGCAGGCACCAGGTGGTCTGTCCTGCTTCCTGGTGCCGCGGGTGCTCCCAGACGGTACCCGCAACACCTTCCGGATCCAGCGGCTCAAGGACAAGCTCGGCAACCGCAGCAACGCGAGTAGCGAGCCGGAGTTCGAGAACACCGTCGCCTGGCTGGTGGGCGAGGAGGGCCGCGGGGTTCGCACGATCATCGAGATGGTCTCGGTCACCCGAATCGACTGCGCCACAGGCAGTGCCGCGCTGATGCGGCAGGCCCTCTCGCAGGCGATCCACCATGCCCAGCATCGAGCGGCGTTCGGCGGGCTTCTGGTCGACAAGCCACTCATGCAGAACGTCCTCGCAGACCTGGCGCTGGAGTCCGAGGCCGCGACCACCCTCATCATGCGCTTGGCCGGCGCTGTCGACCGGCAGGAGCACGCGTTCAAGCGGCTTGCGGTCGCTGTCGGCAAGTACTGGGTCACCAAGCGCGGGCCCGTCTTTGCCGGCGAGGCTCTCGAGTGCCTCGGCGGCAACGGGTACGTCGAAGACTCGGGCATGCCGCGCCTGTACCGCGAGGCGCCGCTGCCCTCGGTGTGGGAGGGAAGCGGCAACGTCAACGCCCTGGACGTGCTGCGCGCCATGGCGAAGGAGCCCGAGTCGGTCGAGGCCTTCTTCGCCGAAGTCGCGCTGGCCGACGACGCGCGCATCACCTCGTACGTCGCGGATCTGCAGAAGGACCTCGGTGAGGCGGATGAGATGGGTGCCCGTCGGCTCGTCGAACGGCTCGCGCTCGCGCTTCAAGGCTCGCTGCTGGTGCGGCATGCGCCGTCCTACGTCGCGGACGCCTTCTGCACCAGCCGGCTGACCGGGGACTGGGGCGTCGCCTTCGGCACCCTGCCGCGCGGGCTGGACCTGCGCGCCATCATCAATAGAGCGGCGCCTGCCACCTCCTGAGGGTGCTTTCCCTCTTCGTGTACGAGGAGGTGGAGTGGAAAGGCAACAGCTGCGCCCCTACTGGGCGATGACGAGGTTCGCCATGTCGACGATGGGCCGGTAACCGAGAGCCGCGTAGATCCTGTTCGAAGTCGGGTTCGCCTGGTCGGTGAACAGGCAGACCCGTGCGCCATCGAGCTCGAGCAGACGGGAGACCTCCGCGACCGCATTGCTGGCCCAGCCGCGGCCGCGCTGCGACGGGGGTGTGTACACCGGGCCAATCCTGGCTACCCCGAAGGCGGGCGGCGTCGTACCGGTGAGATGGACCGGTTCACCAGACTCATCGACCCAGAACCAGAGGCCACGGGAGCGGATCCGGCGCAGTATCTCCGACGGGTCCGGCGCTTCATGCGCACTTGTACCGCGGGCCCGCCCGGCCTGTTCGTCAGCGTCGCTCATGAACGCCTCGAACCACGCGGTGGCCATCGGCACGTCGTCCTCAGCGGCAAGCCGCAGCTCGCCGGGCACGGCCGGTGGCTGGACGAGATGTCTCAGCTCGTGCAGCCGAGTGTGCTGACCGACCTCGACCCGACCGCCAGCCAGCCGGACGAGCTCCTCCGCGCAGATCTGAACGGCGGGCAGCGCCCCATTGATCGCGCGTACCTCTTCGCCGCGCTCGTGTAGGGCCCGCGCGACGACAACCGCTGCCTCGTCGGGCATTGGCAACAAGTACGGCGGATACGGCGAGAAGGTCGCGGTCCTCATCCCCGCCCCAACCACGGTGCCCGCGTCATCGGTCACGACCAGCCACCAGTCACGGCCGGCCGGGGCGATCCCGTCGCGCTGCTGAGACCGCGTCCGATACGCCATGGCCGTCACGACCGTGCTGACCGCCGGGTCGGCTGCCAGGTAACCACCGGCCGTCGAAAGGAATCTGGCCGGATCGGTGCAGAACTCCAGACGCACGCCGACCTTGGGCATAGAGGTCATCTGACCACGAAGGCTAGCGAGTCCCCCGGCTCCCGCCACGGAGTTCTCTGTCGTTCCGGCGCGAACGCTGCGCATCCTCGACCTTCGAGCAGCACAGCCCGGATGGCTCCACTAGATCACTCGCTTCGGAATGACCTCCGACACCCGCGTCTTGCGGGGCTTGATCAGCTGGTCGAGGAATGCCCCCAGGCTCTGGTCGGCCACCGAGCCGCGGAGCTCATCGAGGACGAGCAGCCGCTTGGCCTGCTGGTCGCGTAGGTCGTTCAACTGCGCAACATGGACGTCGATGCGCTCAGACAATGCACTCACCGCCCGGACCTCGGTCTCGATCGCACCGAGGTAGGTGCGCAGACCACCGGCGAGATCGCTTTTGCCGGCTGGCGGTGCCTTCTGCTCGACTGTAGTAGTGGCCACCGACGGAGCTGCAACTCGCCGAGCCGGCTTGGCCGCGGTCTTGCGGGCGCGCGGAAGCGACGCCGACTTGGCAACCCGCTTTTTGGCGGCTGCCTTGCGGGCGCGCGGGAGAGAAGCAGCCTTGGCGGTCGCTCGGGTTGGCTTTCGGGCAGGTCGAGCCATAGTCGTTGTCCCCTTCTTGGTATGAGCTGCGGCATAGGCCTCTACGACTGTCGCCGGCAAGCTCCCGCGGTCGTTCACGGTCATTCCTCTGGCACGCGCCCAGGTACGCACCTGAGCTTGCGTGGCGTTAACCATGTGAGACCTCGTCGTGTGTGTGGATGACGATCGGCGATCGCTCTGCGCTGATCATGCACCGTGAGCCGCGTCGGCGGTGCGCCGACGGTCTCGTGCAGCACATCGCGTATCCCACCGCCGACCCCTGACTGGTCCCTGCCCAGTGGGCGAACCGATCGCGTGGGCTGCGGCTCTGTATGGCCAGGAGGTGCTCCATGAAGCACGTACGGAAGAGCTTTCTCGCAGCAGCACTGGTTCTGGCGGCAGTCGCCACGCCGAGCCACGCCTCGCAGTTCGCTTACGCGGACCCTGTCGGCGACGCCGTCGGGGGGAAGTCTGGCCTCGACATCGTCTCGGTGTCCTACTCCACGACCGGTCGCACGGTTCGAGGTCGATACCAGGCGAGTGCGTTGGTTGTCACGGTCAAGGCAGCAGGGGACATCGTGCAGTCGCCGGAGCGACTTACTCAGTCGACGCCGACGTGGTCGGGTGCGGCTGGGTGGCCTTCACCTACTCGGCCCACACAGAGGCCACCGGTCGGGTCTACACGACCTGCGCACCCAGCCTTCCCCCTGGCTACTCCAGGGTCTACGAGGTCGACGCCGCAGTGCAAGGAGACACCATCACCATGTCTGCACGGCTTGACCAGCTGGAGTCGATTCGCGTCGGCCAGGTGCTTCGCGAATTCGAGGCATACACCACGGTCGAGGATCCCGTCTTCGCGGTGTACGGATCTCGGGCCCTACGTGACGGCGCCGGTGTCAACGCTGCGGCGGACGGGGCCTTCAGCGACGGTCGCTGGGTCATCGGCTGACACGAGAAACGTCAGCTGATGGATCGGTTGATGGCCCAGCTCGACGAGGCTGACAAGTAGCCAGGCCCACACGTGCATGAGCGGGACCTACGCCTTCGCGATAGGGCCAAACGGCCCGTCTGCGAGCACGCCGTTGCGGCGTAGGCTGCCAGGATGCGATGGCCCGCGCGGCACCCGGTCATCACCGGCACCCTCGCGCTAGTACTGGTCGTCGGGTCGGTGTGGGTGGTCCGCCTTGTCGCGCTCGCCCGCAGCGTCGATGACGCTGCCGCGTACTGGTCGAAGCCTCGCGGGCAGCCCGGCGGCCTGACGTACGTCGCACTCGGGGACAGCGCCGCGCAGGGCATCGGCGCGAGCCGTCCCGCCAATGGCTACGTCGGCGTGCTCGCCCGCCGGCTTGCGGCCAAGACCGGCCGGCCCGTTCAGATCATCAACCTGAGCCGCAGCGGCGCCCGCATCCGTGACGTCCTCGACACCCAGCTCCCCGCCCTCGCCGCCCTCAAGCAGAAGCCGGACCTGGTCACCGTGGCGATCGGCGGGAACGACGTCCGGGCCTTTGGCCCGGCCAGGTTCGCCGCCGACTCCGCCGCACTCGCCAGCGCCCTGCCCGCCGGGACGTACGTCGCGGACGTTCCCTACTTCATGCACGGACGGTGGGAGCGCGACGCCGACGAAGCCGCGCGAGTTCTCACCGACGACGTTCGTCGTGCCGGCCTGCGGGTCGTACCCCTGCATCAGGCGCTTGAGGACGAGGGGTGGCGGGCGATGCTCACGCAGTTCGCTGCCGACTGGTTTCACCCCAACGACCGCGGTCACCGCGTCTGGGCCAACGCATTCTGGACCGCGATGGCCGCCGACCCCGTCACGGAGCAGCCGTAGCTCTACGAGCGTCCCACTCTTGTACGGTCTCCGAACGCCGAGCCGCGGAGGAGGACTGATGGGCGACTCAGGAAGCCGCGGCCCACTTGTCGGGCTGAAGATCGTCGAGATGGGGGCGATCGGCCCCGTGCCCATGGCCTGTCGCCTGCTTGCCGACCTCGGAGCTGACGTCCTCCGCCTGGAGCGCTCGAGTGACCGGGCCATGGCGGAAGCGATCGGCACCGGCGACATGTACACCGGACGGCCGGCCGTTGCGCTTGACCTCAAGGACAACGGCGACATCGCGCGAGCCCGCCAGGTGATCGCCGCGGCCGACGTCGTCATGGAGGGGTTTCGGCCGGGTGTCATGGAGCGGCTTGGGCTGGGCCCGGACATCACGCTGACCGACAACCCGTCGCTGGTCTTCGTGCGGATGACCGGCTGGGGCCAGGACGGGCCCCTAGCCCAGCGTGCCGGCCACGACATCAACTACATCTCGTTGACCGGCGGGCTGCATGCGGTCGGCGAACCGGGGCGAAAGCCGGTCGTGCCGATCAACCTGCTCGGCGACTTTGGCGGCGGAGCGATGTTCGCCGTCGTCGGCGCACTTGCCGGCGTGCACGCAGTGCGCGCCGGATCACCAGGCCATGTCGTCGACGCAGCGATGGTGGACGGAGCGTCGTACCTGCTGTCGATGACGTACAGCATGCTCGGCGCTGGTCGGTGGGTTGACCAGCGCGGCAGCAACTTGCTCGACGGAGGTGCGCCCTTCTACGACACCTTCGAGTGTGCCGACGGAGGGTGGGTCGCCGTAGGTGCTCTCGAGCCGCAATTCTGGGCCGCGCTCGTCGCGGGACTCGGCGTGGACGACCTCCCCCCGCGCGAGGATCCGTCGCAGTGGCCAGCGCTCCGGGCCAGGCTCACTGAGGTGTTTCTCAGCCGTTCCCGCGACGAGTGGGCCGAGCGTTTCGCCGGAACCGACGCCTGCGTGAGCCCGGTGCTCTCATTGACTGAAGCGCCGACACATCCCGCGATGGTGGCGCGCGGGACGTTCGGCTTGGCCGACGGTCAGGCCCGGCCGGCACCCGCGCCGCGCTTCGCCGGATTCACGACCGCGCCGACGGCGTACGGCGTTACCGATGTGCTCGCGCGCTGGCCCGTCGAGCCTAGTCTCGTCATCGAGCTGGCAACTCGCGAGACCACGTGGTGACTCGACCTGATATGCATGGGGCGTCGGCGACCGGCCGACCAGGCGAGCGAGGAGCGGCATGAGCGGGATCTGCGACGGGCGCGTCGTCGTCATCACCGGTGCGGGCAACGGCATCGGCCGGGCGCACGCGCTGGCCTTCGCGGCCGAGGGAGCGTCGGTCGTCGTCAATGACCTCGGCGGATCCCGGGACGGTACGGGTGGATCAGCGGGGCCAGCCCAGACGGTGGTCGACGAGATCGCCGCTCAGGGAGGGAAGGCCGTTGCTCACACCGAGGACATTTCGACGTGGGCCGGCAGCAAGAGCCTCATCGACCTCGCAGTCGAGACCTACGGCACTCTCGACGTCGTGGTCAACAATGCCGGGATCCTGCGCGACCGGATGCTCGCGAATATGGAGGAGGCGGAGTGGGACTCCGTCATCGCCGTACATCTCAAGGGCACGTTCGGTCCTACTCGTCATGCCGCGGCCTACTGGCGGGACAAGTCGAAGACGGGCGAGGCGGTCGACGCCAGGGTTATCAACACCAGCTCGCCGTCCGGTCTCTTCGGCAACGTCGGCCAGGCCAACTACGGCGCGGCGAAGGCCGGCATCGCCGCTTTCACCATCATCACCGCAGCCGAGCTGGGTCGGTACGGCGTCACGGTCAATGCCATCGCACCCACTGCTCTCACGCGGATGACTGAGGACCTCGGCATGGTCTCCGAAGCGGCCAAGAGCATCGACCTCGCCCCAGAGACCATCTCCCCGCTGGTCGTGTGGCTGGGCAGCAGCGCGTCCAGGACGGTGACCGGTCGGGTCTTCTCGATCTTCGGCAACAAGATCACTGTGGTCGAAGGCTGGGTCAACGGACCAGCCACGGAGCGAGTGGAACGCTGGACCGCCGGGGAGCTCGGGGAGATCATCCCCGGACTCGTGGCGGACGCAGCAGCGAATGCCAACATGCTCGGCGGCCGCAGCTAGCAGAGGCGGTTACGCCGGTGCGGGCACGGAGATTCCCACGCCGCCTCGGGTCGCCCCGCCGTACCGCGCCCGCTCCTTGTCGAGGTCGAGTGGCCGGATCGACATCGACGCAGTGCGCGCGTCGTCGTCAAGGAGGTCGGCGGGGATGATCCACACGACCTCGAACTCCAGCCCGTCGGGATCCCTGCCGTACAGGCTCTTGGTCGTCCCGTGGTCGGAGGCTCCCACCAAGGCACCGGCGTCGGCGAGAAGCCGCGAGTGCCGCTCGAGCTCGTCAAGGGTGTCCACCTCCCACGCGAGGTGATACAGGCCGACGGTCGACCGACCAGCGGCGGAATCGCCGGCCGCGGCGCCGACCTCGAAGAGGGCGAGGTCGTGGTCGTTGGTCGAGTCCGGAGCCTGGAAGAACACCATGCCACGACTCTGCACCTTGACCCGGAAGCCGAGCACGTCGCGATAGAAAGCAATGCTGCGCTCGACATCGCGCACGTACATCACCGCGTGATTGAGCCGATGGATTCCCATGGTGGATACGGTAACCCCGTGACGGCTCTGGTACGGCGGGCGCGCACCGCGGACGTGCCTGCAATCCGCGCTCTCGTCGACACCTACGCGCAGGACTCCCGGTTGCTCGACAAGGCGACGGTGACCCTCTACGAGGATGTCCAGGAGTTCTGGGTGGCCGAGGAGCAAGACCACGTGGTCGCGTGTGGCGCCCTGCACGTGCTGTGGCGCGATCTCGCCGAAGTGCGCACGCTCGCCGTCGACTCGCGACGCGCCAAGTCCGGCCTCGGCTCAGCGGTGCTGGCCCGGCTGCTCGACACTGCGCGGGAGATCGGCGTCGAGCGGGTCTTCTGTCTGACTTTCGAGACAGCTTTCTTCGCCCGGCACGGCTTCCGGCCGATCGACGGAATCCCGGTCGAGCCGGGCGTGTACGACGAGCTCGTCCAGTCCTACGACGAAGGGGTCGCGGAGTTCCTCGACCTCGAGCGGGTGAAGCCCAACACTCTCGGCAACACCCGGATGCTCCTGACCTTGTGAGAACGACGGAGGCACTGCGATGGCGAAGAGCGAGAAGGTGCTCGAGGAGTACCGCAGGGAGTTCACGTCCGACGGCTACGCCGACGTACGAGAGCTCTACAAAGCGCACAGCGTCGCCGAGGACGCCCGTGACGTCCCAGGGCTGCTGGCCACCCTGACTCCGGACTGCGTCTACGAGCTGGTGCAGACCGGCCACCGGTGGGAGGGGCACGAGGGTGCAGCTCGCTTCTACGCCGAGCTGCTCGGCGGATTTCCTGATGTGGTGTTCGACCTCCAGCACATCGTCATCGGCCCGCAGGGGGTCTACGAGGAGGCGGTCGTGACCGGCACGTGGCAGCAGGACTGGCTCGGCCAGCCGGCCACTGGCGAGGCGATGACCTGGCGGGTGTCGATCCTGTTCCCCTACGACCCAGCGATGAAGCTCTTCACCGGTGAACGGGTGTACGTCGACGACGTGACTCGGTTCATCCGGTCCTGAGCGGCCGGCGGAGCGGCCAACGCTCGGCAATGCTGTCATCGTCGCCGTATCGCGCCCAGGATCGTCCGGGCATGTGATGAGGTATGCCCATCCGGTCTATCGAGGAGGTCAGACGTGGCTCGGCAGCCCAGCGTGCTGGCGATGGTGCTTGCCGGCGGTGAAGGCAAGAGGCTTGCACCGCTGACCGCTGACCGGGCAAAGCCCGCGGTGCCCTTCGGAGGCAACTACCGTCTCGTCGACTTCGTGCTCTCCAACCTGGTCAACGGCGGCCTCCGGCAGATCGTCGTGCTGACCCAGTACAAGAGTCACAGCCTCGACCGCCACATCGCCCAAACCTGGCGGCTGTCGCCCGTCCTCGGCAACTACGTGGCACCCGTGCCGGCCCAGATGAGACATGGTCCCCACTGGTTCTCGGGCTCCGCCGACGCGATCTTCCAGAACCTCAACCTCATCTACGACGAGCGGCCCGAGCACATCTGCGTCTTCGGGGCCGACCACATCTACCGCATGGACCCGCAGCAGATGATTGCCCAGCATGTTGAGTCGGGCGCAGCCGTAACTGTGGCCGGCATCCGCGTGCCGATCGAGCAGTCGAGGGAGTTCGGCATCATCGAGACTGACGGGGGCACGACGATCACCGGCTTCCAGGAGAAGCCGGCACACACCGTCGGCCTCGCCGATGCCCCGCATCAGGTCTACGCCTCGATGGGCAACTACGTCTTCACGACGGAGAGCCTCATCCAAGCCGTGACGGCCGACGCCGCGGTGGAGACGAGCAACAACGACCTCGGCGGCAACATCATCCCCATGATGGTCGAGCACGGTGCCGCCCAGGTGTACGACTTCGCCAAAAACGACATCCCCGGGTCCGACGCGCGCGATCACGGCTACTGGCGCGACGTCGGGACGCTCGACGCCTATTACGACGCGCACATGGATCTGATCTCCGTGCACCCGATCTTCAACCTCTACAACGAGGACTGGCCCATCTACTCCTGGCAGGGCACCGTCGCTCCGGCGAAGTTCGTCTTCGACGAAGACGGCCGTCGTGGCACCGCGCTCAACTCCATTGTCAGCCCGGGCGTCATCGTCTCGGGCGGCACAGTGCGCCGGTCGGTCGTCGGACCGCGCGCTCACATCGGCGCCGGCGCGCTCGTCGAAGGAGCGGTGCTGATGGATGGCGTCCGTGTCGGCGCGGGTGCCGTCGTACGCAACGCGATCCTCGACAAGAGCGTCGAGGTGCCCCCCGGCGCGCAGATCGGCGTCGACGCGGCAGCGGATCGTGAGCACTACACCGTGTCTGACGGCGGCATTGTCGTGATCGGCAAACACCAGAGCGTCGTGTCTTCGTGAAAGTTGGCTTGCTGAGTCGGGAGTACCCGCCTGAGGTGTACGGCGGCGCGGGCGTGCACGTCGAGTACCTTGCGCGCGAGCTGGCCACGCTGATTGACGTCGAGGTGCACTGCTTCGGTGCGCCTCGGGTAGACCCTCTTGTGGCGCGTACCTATCTGCCGTGGGACGAGATCACGGCACGCAGTGCTCATTCGGCCGTGCTGCGCACCCTGTCGGTGGACATCGCCATGGCTGCCCATGTCGAAGGCGTCAGCCTCGTACACAGCCACACCTGGTACGCGAACTTCGCTGGCCACCTTGCAGCAATGACCTACGGCATTCCCCACGTCGTGACGACGCACAGCTTGGAGCCGCTGCGGCCATGGAAGGCCGAGCAGCTCGGCGGCGGATACGAGGTGTCGAAGTTCTGCGAACGCACCGCCCTCGAGGGCGCAGATGCGGTGATTGCGGTGTCGGCCGGAATGCGCGATGACGTTCTCCGCTGCTACCCCGACGTCGACCCGGGCAGAGTGCGCGTCGTGCACAACGGCGTCGACACCGAGGAGTACTCCCCCAACGCAGACACCGATGTTCTTGTTCGTCTCGGTGTGGAACCCGACCGCCCCATCGTGGTCTTTGTCGGGCGGATCGCCCGCCAGAAGGGCATCGTCCACCTGCTCGACGCGGCCGAGCTCTTCGACCCAGGTGCGCAGCTCGTGCTGTGCGCCGGCTCTCCGGACACCCCAGAGATCGGCATCGAAGTCCGCGACCACATCGCCGGACTCCAGCAACGAGGGCACTCGGTGACGTGGGTCAGTGAGATGCTGCCGCGCCCCGAGCTCGTGCAGGTCTTGAGCCATGCCACGGCGTTCGTCTGCCCGTCCATCTACGAGCCGTTCGGTCTGGTCAACGTCGAGGCAATGGCGTGTGGTGCTCCCGTCGTGGCGAGCAGCGTCGGGGGCATTCCGGAGATCGTCGTCGAAGGTGAAACCGGCTATCTGGTCGACTTTGAACCGGCTGCCGACCTCTACGGCACCCCTGCCGACCCATCGACTTTTGCCGCAGCGCTCGCCGACCGGGTCAACGCGCTGGTGGCAGACCCGGGCCGGGCGCGAGCGATGGGCGCGGCCGGCCGCGCCCGCGCGGTCACGGAGTTCAGCTGGCCGTCCATCGCCGCGCAGACGGTCGAGGTCTACCACTCACTCGCCTAGCCGGTCCCGCCCTGGATCACGTGACGCGTCGCGGGACATGAACTCGGCGAGGCTGGCGCGGGCTTTGCGCTGAACGGCATTGCGAATGATGGGTGTCCAGCCCAGCAGCAGCCCAGGCATGCCCAGTGCCTGTCGGGCCCACCCATAGAAACCGAACGTGTCCTGCTGCTCCGCGATCAGGCCGTCGGCGAGTCGAAACGACGAGCGGACGTCGTTGGTGACCGGGCGACCGGTCTGCGCGAAGGTGTATCTCGCGACCCAGTGGGCTGACGCTGATGTGTCGTCGGCGCTGCTCTCAAGGAGCTCGACCCGGAGGTCGGCGGACCGCGAAGTCAGCATGGTCCACATGGCCGGGGGCTCGGCACCCCGGAGGCCGACGAAGACCGGGTCGGTGAATCGTGCGTCGGGGGCATAGCACGCTGCCATCGCCGCTCCATCGCGTCGGTCGAAAGCGGCGTAGAAGCTGGAGATGAGCTCCACGTTCGGATGAGTGGTCACGGCTCGCAGCCTACGCGGGGCGCGGGCGCGCGGTTCCATGGTTCGCGCCCGGGTCAAATGCACCGCGGGGATCACGTTTCGGGCCTCTCTTGCCCAAGCTGACCCGCGTGGGCCGTCCAGCCGAGTAGCGTTCGCCCTAGGTGGCTCGCTTGAACCTGGAGGTCCGGTGCTCACATCTGTGAACCGTGCACGACGCTTAGCGGGCGCCGCACTGCTCGCCGCCGCCGTCGCTCTGCCGACGGGAAGCGTCGCGGCAGCGTCGACGGGGCCGAGCGGCTGCGCCGAGCCGACGAGCACAGCACGCTCCGCTACATCAGGACGCCACGATCCCAACGCCCTCGGCGGCGAGGCCACGGACGCCCTGGCCGGGGGTCGACCCGGCAAGCGCCATGCAGTCGCGGAGGTGCAGGTGCCTACCTGGGTGCACGTCATCACCGACGGAGCGACCGGGGCGCTGACCGACGCGCAAGTCGACAGTCAGATGGCAGTGCTCAACGCCGCCTTCGCCGGACGATCGAGCAAAGAAGCAGCCGCGACGCCTTTCGTCTTCGTCGTCGCGGGCATCACCCGGACGGACAACGCCGCGTGGTATGCGATGACGTACGGCAGCAAGGCTGAGAAGGCCGCCAAGAGCACGCTACGCCGCGGTGACGCTGGCACCTTCAACATGTACCTGACTGGCATCCCGGACTACCTCGGCTGGGCAACCTTCCCGAAGAGCTACGCACAGCGGCCCGAGATGGACGGGGTGGTCGTCCTCAACGACTCGATCCCCGGAGGGCCACTGCTCAAGTACAGCGAGGGCGACACCGCTGTGCACGAGGTCGGCCACTGGCTCGGCCTGTTCCACACTTTCCAAAACAGCTGCAGCGCCAACGGTGACTACGTCGATGACACCGAGGCGGAGAAGGACCCGGCGTTCGACTGCCCGGTCGGCCGCGACACATGTCGGGCGCCGGGCACAGATCCGATCCGCAACTTCATGGACTACACCCAGGACTCCTGCATGAACCTGTTCACCCCCGGCCAGTCCGGCCGGATGGACGCGATGTGGAGTGCGTTCCGCACGTAAGCCGGAGCCGTCGAAGAATTGCCATGACGGACCGGTCTGCGTTCTGCGACGCTGCTGACCATGGGCCATCTCGAGGTCAGCCACCTCTCGTATTCACTTCCTGACGGCCGCGCGCTCCTCGACGACACGTCGTTCCGGGTTGGCGAGGGTCAGCACGTCGCGCTGGTCGGGGCCAACGGTGCCGGCAAGACCACGCTGCTCCGCCTGATCAGCGCTGACCTCGTGCCTACGGCCGGCACGATCACGGTGGGCGGCCACCTCGGTGTCATGCGCCAGTTCATCGGGTCGATCCGCGACGACTCGACGATCCGTGACCTTCTGCTGGGCCTGGCACCTGCTGCGGTGCGGGACGCTGCGGCACTGCTCGAGAAGGCCGAGCTGGCCATGATGGAAGCGGACGACGAGCGCACGCAGATGCGCTATGCCGACGCCCTCGGCGGCTGGGGAGATGCCGGCGGCTACACCGCGGAGGTGCTCTGGGACACCTGTACGACGTCGGCACTGGGCTGGTCACTGACCGACTGCGAGCACCGACTTGTGCGGACTCTCTCGGGGGGGGAGCAGAAGAAGCTCGCGCTGCAAGCGCTGCTGCGTGGAGATGCAGAGGTGCTGTTGCTCGACGAGCCGGACAACTACCTCGACGTCCCGAGCAAGCGATGGCTCGAGGAGGCGATTCGCGACTGCCCAAAGACGGTCTTGTTCGTCACCCATGACCGGGAGGTGCTCGACCGCACGGCGACCCGCATCGTCACGGTGGAGGCGCGGTCGACGTGGGTGCATGGCGGCGGGTTCTCCACCTACCACGACGCACGGACCGCCCGCCTCGATCGACTTGACGAGCTCCACCGTCGGTGGGACGAAGAGCACCAGCGGCTCATCGACCTGGTGAACACCCTCAAGGTGCAGGCGTCGATCTCTCCGGACATGGCCAGCCGCTACAAGGCGATGCAGACGCGCCTGCGGAAGTACGAGGAGGCAGGCCCGCCGGCGGAGCGGCCCAAGGAGCAGAAGGTCACCATGCGCCTCGGCGGCGGACGCACCGGCGTGCGGGCCGTCACGCTGTCCGAGCTGAGCCTCACCGGCCTCACTCAGCCAGTGACAACGGAGATCTTCTACGGCGAACGCGTCGGCGTCCTGGGGCCTAACGGCACCGGGAAGAGCCACTTGCTGCGGCTACTCGCCGGCGAGGTGATCGCGCACGCGGGCGAGTGGCGGCTCGGCGCTCGCGTCGTACCCGGCTACTTCGCCCAGACCCATGACAGCAGCGCACTGCACGACCGCACGCTGGTGGACCTGCTGTGGGCCGAGGGCATGGACCGGGGCAAGGCCATCGGCACCCTGCGGCGCTACGAGCTCGACGGCGCAGCGGACCAGCGGTTCGGACAGCTGTCAGGCGGGCAGCAGGCCCGTTTTCAGATCCTCCTGCTCGAGGTGCACGGCGTGACGCTCCTCCTGCTCGACGAGCCCACCGACAACCTCGACCTTGCGTCGGCAGAGGCGTTGGAGGAGGGCCTGGCGCAGTTCGTGGGCACCGTGGTCGCTGTCACCCACGACCGGTGGTTCATGCGGTCCTTCGACCGATTCCTCGTGGTCGGAGACGACGGCTCGGTGCGCGAGAGCTCCGAGCCCGTGTGGGAGTTCTAACGCCCGCTAGACGTCCTACTTGGAGTCGAGAACGGCGAGATCTTCCACACCGGTCACCGCGAGAGCGGCCCCGGCAGCGCCGTACTTGCGCTGCTGCCTGCCCTCGAGCCAGCGGGCAAACCGAGACAGCGCGATGTTGACGACGATAAAGATCACCGCGATGAGCAGGTAGATCTGAAGCAGCGACTCGCCAAAGCTGACCGTCGCGAACTTGCCGCGCCGAAGCAGCTCCTCGTAGCCGATGGCGAAGCCGAGCGACGTGTCCTTAAAGAGCGTCACCAGCTGGCTGATGATCGACGGCAGCATGCGTCGTACTGCTTGCGGGATGACCACCAGGCGCATCGTCTGGCCGTAGCTCAGACCGACGGAGTACGACGCCTCGCTCTGCCCCCGGTCGAGCGAGAGGATGCCGGCCCGGAAGATCTCCGCGAGGACTGCTCCCTGATAGAGGGTCAGGCCTGCGATGAGGTAGGCGAAGACTGGCAGCTCGAAGCCGTAGCGCGGCAGCACGATCGCGGCCGCGAGGATCAGCAGCAGCTGGGGAAGCGCCCGGAACAGCTCGATCACGGCGGTCGCGGGAATGCGCAACGCCGGAGTCCGGGAGAGCCGACCCAACGCGAGGAAGGCGCCGAAGACGAGGGCGAGGACCATGGCCACCGCCGCGGCCTTGACGTTGGCCCACAGCCCCTTGGCGAGGAACTCGGCCAGATCCGGATCCGCGAGGTTGGTCCAACGCCGGGACTGGAACTGTCCCTTCTCCTCCAGCTGTAATGCCGCCGCGAGGATGACGGCGGCAATCCCGACGTACGCGATCGCGCTGCCGATGCGCACGCGGCGCCGGCCACGCGGGCCGAGCTGGTCGTAGAGCACTGCTGTCGTCATCGCTTGAACGCCACCCGACGCTCGACGTACGCCGTCACGGCACCGGCCGGGAGCGTGATGATCAGGTAGCAGACGATGGTGCCGAGCAGGAGCGGAAGCGTCGCCGACTCCTGGTCAGTGAGAAGGTCGAACGTCGAGGTGAGCTCGATGACGGCGAACAGCGATGCGATGGAGCTGTTCTTCGCCAGTGCGATGAACAAGCTGCCGATGGGCTGCACCACCGTGCGCAGTGCCTGCGGCAGGACGACGAGGAACAGCGTCTGCCCGAAGGTAAGACCGATCGACCGGGCCGCCTCAGCCTGGCCGGTCGCCACGGTGTTGATGCCCGAACGCAGCGCCTCGCTCACGAATGCCCCGGTGTACATCGACAGCACCATGACAGCGAAGGCGAAGAAGCTGATGTTCAGGCCCACCTTGGGCAGGCCGAACACCGCGAGAGCGAAGAACGCGGTAAGCGGGATGTTGCGGAAGACCTCAACATAGGTCAGCCCGGCCGCCCGAAGAGGGGCGACCGGGCTGACCCGGAACGATGCGATGACGAAGCCGATCAGCATGGCCAGGACGAACGAGATCATGCTGAGCTTCAGCGTGACGCCGAGCCCGGCGCCGAAGGCGTCGAGGTTGTCAAAGACGGCGTCCACGTGGGCAGTGCCTTCGTCGTACTAGTAGCGGTTGACCGCCGGCGGCGTCGGCAGGTCGGGCTGCACCTTGCCGAGGGTCTTGTCGTAGGCGTCCTTGTAGCGGCCGTCCTTGTACATCTCTTCGAGCACGTCATTGATGAAGGTGCGGAAGTCCGTGTCCTCCTTCTTCACCCCGATGCCGTACGGCTCCTCGCTGAACGGCGCGCCGACTAGCTCGAACTCTCCCGGGTTGGCGTCGATGAGGCCGAGCAGGATCACATTGTCCGTCGTGGTTGCCTGCACCTGGCCGTTGCGCATGGCCTCGGCGCACTCGGTGTAGGTGCCGAACAGGGTGAGCTGTGCAGTAGGCACCTGCTCCTTGACTCGGGTGGCAGGCGTGGAGCCGGTGACCGAGCACACCTTCTTGCCAGCGAGGTCGTCCTTGCTCTTGATCGCCGTGTCGCCCTTCTTGACCATGATGTCCTGGCCGGCGACGAAGTACGGGCCGGCGAAGCCGACCTTCTCCTTGCGCTTGTCGTTGATCGTGTACGTCGCAACGATGAAGTCGGCAGTGCCGTTGACGATGAAGTCCTCGCGGTTCTTCGAGATCGACTCGACGAACTCGACGCCGCTCTCCTCGATGCCGAGCTCGGCCGCGATCCCCTTAGCGATCTCGACGTCGAAGCCCTCGACCGAGCCCGAGACGCCCTTGACGCCGAAGAGTGGCTGGTCGAACTTCGTGCCGACCTTGACCTTGCCGGCCGTCTGCAGCCGCTCCATCGTCGAGCCGGCGGCGAACTCCCGCTTCTTCGGCTCGTCCTTCGTCTCTACCTTGTCCCCGTCGTCCCCGCACGCGGTGAGCACGAGCGCGAGCGAGGCCACGAGAGCGGCCGTTCTGAGCATTCCCCGACTACGCATGACGTTGTCCTTTCGGTCGATCAGTGGGCGAGGATCTTGGACAGGAAATCTTTGGCCCGGTCGCTCTCGGGCGCGCTGAAGAACCTCTCTGGCTCGGCGGTCTCGACGATGCGCCCGTGGTCCATAAAGACGACGCGGCGGGCCACGGAGCGGGCGAAGCCCATCTCGTGAGTGACGACAACCATGGTCATGCCCTCAGCGGCCAGCTCGGTCATCACGTCGAGCACTTCTTTGATGAACTCCGGGTCGAGCGCAGAGGTCGGCTCGTCGAACAGGATCAGCTTGGGGTCCATCGCGAGGGACCGGGCAATGGCGACGCGCTGCTGCTGCCCACCCGAGAGCTCAGCGGGGTACCTGTCGGCCTTGTCGGCGATCCCGACACGCTCCAGCAGCTCACGGGCCCGCTCCTCGGCCTGCTTGCGCGGCACTTTGCGGGCCTTGATGGGACCCAGCGTCACGTTGTCGAGCACCGACATGTGGGCGAACAGGTTGAAGGACTGGAAGACCATGCCCACGTCGGCGCGCAAACGCGCCAGCGCTCCGCCCTCCTCGGGCAACGGGACCCCGTCAATCGAGATCACGCCGCTGTCGATGGTCTCGAGCCGGTTGATGCAGCGGCACAGCGTTGACTTGCCGGACCCGGACGGCCCGATCACGACCACGACCTCCCCCGCCTCGACCGCCAGGTCGATGTCGTGCAGGACGTGGAGGTCGCCGAAGGACTTGTTGACCTTCTCCATCAGCACGAGCGGCTGACCAGCCACAGCGACGAGATCCCCCGGGTCGGTTGCGCGTTCCGGACGTCAGGGCTCGCGGCGAGCACGACCACCCTCTACCGCACCCTATCGGCCCGCCACGCCCGAAGTCATGAAGCGAAGGTCACGTCCCGGTCTCACTCCCCCACCGGCGCACGGCGTCGGCGCGTCACCACCCCCGCTGCCGCAGCCAGCCCGATGCCCGCGAGCGCGGTCGCGGCAAGACCGCCGGTGCTCGGCAGCTGCTCTCGCGGTTGTGCTGCCGGCGCTGGCCGCGGCTCCGCCGGAGCCGGCCCGGCCGGACCAGGCTTCGCGGGTGCGGAGGCTGGACACACCATGACCGGGGTGCCGTCCGTCGCGGCCCGGTCCTCGTTGCGCGCGTCGAGCAGCAACGGGATCACCGGCTCGCCTGCCTGCGCCATCGACACTCGAACTCCCCCGCCGGGACGCGGCGTGGTCACGATGCCCTGCAGGTCGAGGGTCGTCGCCACCTCCTTCACCTGAGCCGCGGTGAGGTCGTAGGCGCACGGCGCCTCGATTTCGACAGTGGAGGGCGCGTCGCCGGTAATCGTGGTGTCCTCGTCCTGCCCTTGCAGGTAGACCGGGGCGCTCTGGTCGCGGCCTTCAGCGATCTTGCGGGCCACCGACCCCTGCTGAGCTGCGACGAGCCGCGCCGCGTTTTCGCGGACGAAGGTCAGCGTGCAGCCGATGGTGGCCATCTGGCTCGCAACCCGCCGCTTCTGGTTCTCCGCTGTCATGACCTCACCCGGTCCGTTGAGCAGGTTCTGGGTGACCCCGCTCTCGATCAGGATGCCGACGGTGTGCCGCAAGCCGGCGAGGTTGCGCGCGATGCCTTCGTCGCCGTCGCCAGCGGTCTGGGTGACATCGACCGGGCCGGCGGCAACGAGCCCGTACTCGTCGGATGAGTAGCCCTGATCGGCCAGGCACGGGTTGAGACTCTCCTTGGAGAACTCGATCCCTAGGTCGCGAATCTCCTTGTCCACGTTGAGGTTGCGCGGCCAGAGGTAGAGCACCTCGTCGTCGTACGCGACGGGCACAGCCGGGCCGTACTCGTGGTGATCGACCGAGATCTCCGGCTCGTAGTTAAGGATGACGCGAGCGATCGCCCTGGACTCCGGCGACTGGAGGTTGAGGTGGTCACGGTTGATGTCGATGCCCTCGGTGTTGGCGCGGGCGTTGTTCTGCCGGCCGTCCGGGCTGACCGTCGGGACGAAGAGGATCGTGGTCTCGGCCATCTGCTTGAGCAACGTCGCGTCGGTGGTGAACGCGAGGTCGCGGAGGTAGCTCAGACACGCATCACGCCCGGCCGCCTCGTTGCCGTGCTGGGTGCAGATGTGCAGCTCCACCGGCTCGGTCCGTGCAACTGCCGCCGATCGAGGCCGCGGGAAGCCCAGCCGCACGAGGTGCAGCGGCCGACCATCTGCGGTCTGGCCGATCACCTCGAGCTCGACCCGATCCGTCGCAGCGTCGACCGCTGTGAGGAAGGCCTGCTCCTCCTCGTGCGTCGTCCAGGCGGTGCCGCCGTTGGCCTCGAAGCCGGTCTGCGGCGGGTCCGCGGCATTGCCTTGCGGCAGCGGGACCAGCACGAGCAGCGCGAGACCTGCCACCGCCGAGAGGAGCCGACGTCCGGGTCGCGCCATGTGAGCCTCCAAGGTTTCTGCCGTCAAGGCCCGACGGCACCAGCCTGCCGCTATAGCCTTCGCGCCCGCCGTCGCCGCTCCTGCCGGCGGCGCAGGACTCTCGCATGCGCACCTCGAAGTCCTCCCAGAGAACCTAGTGGTCTATCCAGGAGGACACCGATGCGCCGCGCTCCGCTTGTTGGGCTGACCGCTCTCACAGTGTTCGCCCTGGCCGCGCCCGGCATGTCCGCGCCGCCGAAGCCAGTCACCCAGACCGTGCCGTTCCGCGATGCGACGCCTGACCCTTCGGGGATGGCGGTCGGCAGCGACGGTCACTGCTCAGGCCTGCTGCCGCGAGAGAAGCCGCACAGCTTCACCGCACCGGCGCGCGGCACCGTGAAGGTGACCCTCGGTGGATTCGGCGGAGAGTGGGCGCTGCACCTGCTGAACGCGAAGGGCTCGGTGCTCGCCGAGACGGACACCCAGGCGCCGGGGTACGAGACGCTCTCGGTCAAGGTGAAGAAAGCCGGTGTCGTCGACGTACTCCCGTGCAACCTGGCTGGGACGCCGGACGGCACCATCACTTTGGTCTTCACCTACGCCTGACGGCGCAGCGATCTGGTCGCAGGGCCGAGTAAGGCAGTGCTCTGCTGGGGGCTTTCACTCCGGACAACATCCAGAACCAAGTGAGCAAGGCTTGCGCGTCGCAAACGGGAGGGCTTGTCCCAGCTGCTCACGCGCCTGAGGGCGTACCCCCCGGCCTCTGAGGCCCCGGCTTCGCAGCGGCTCGCGACCGTGCGACTCAGACGACCCGGGCACGGGTCGTCAGGGTGAGCTCGTCGACCGGGACGCCGTAGAAGACGTCGACCTTCACAGGGACCGGGACGCAGTGCTTGACGATCTCGCGGCGGCCCTCAGGGTTGTCCGACGAGAGCTCCGTCGTACCGTTGACGTAGAGATCGTAGTCGCTCACATCGTTGTCCCACGCTAGCTCGAGGTTCAGCACCCCGCGGGTCGAGACCGGACGGCCGGCAAGATCGACGTAGAAGTCCCCGACGACCGTCGCCATGTCCACAATTGGGCTACCCAGGCTGTTGACCGCGCCGACGGGAGTGGCGACGGATTGCTGAAGCGGCTTGCCGCCCGGCTTGAGCACGAAGGCTCCATCGGGGGCCTTGCAGGCCCGGTGCTTGGCAGGCGCGGCCGCGGCGGGGCCGGCCACGGCAGCCGCAAGGCATGTGACCAGCAGAGCGGCGGACAGGATAAGCGGTCGTCTCATTTCATCAGGTTCGCCGTCGGGCGTGGGGCTGTCAAATGGCCAAGTAGCAGTCCCCGCTGGTGGCCAGCAAAGTCACCAGATGTCACCGTTGCTGCCAATGTTGGGACAGCGTCGCGCGCCTAGTCCCCGCGACCGAGACGCACGCGAACGCGCTCCCGCGACGCCGCTCGCCGAGACAACTGTTGGCAATGTGTTGGCATCCGGACGATTTCGCGGCCGATGGCGTCGTACCGCAACGCGCTGACCTGCAGGTTTGTCGAACTACATCCGTGCGCGCTGGGGGACTTGAACCCCCACGCCCGAAGGCACCGGCACCTAAAGCCGGCGTGTCTGCCATTCCACCAAGCGCGCCCCGCCGATCGTATGCGCTGCGCCTGCACCGCCCGCTCGCATTGATCGGGACCGGCACCGCGACGGCGGGCACCGACCCAGCCCAGAACCATGGCTCTCCGGCGGCGTACGCCCGGGAACAAGGCGCCATAGTTGTGAGCCTGGGTCGGGCGCCCGCGGCCACGCAGGGGCGGTCGCTACGCGTCGAGGACCAGGATGAACAGGCCAGCGACCCGCTCAGTGCGGTCGTAGGCGACTCGCACCTTCATCGTGCCCTCGGCGAATTCGCACACGGCGTCGACGACTTCGAACTCGCCCTCGAGGCGAGCGACCACGCCGTCGACGCGCTGGAACTCCCCGTACTGCGCGACCACCTGCTCCCAGGCCTGCTGGAGCCGCCGGGACGACAAGCCCTTGGCCATGGTGGAGTCGAAGTCACGCCGGACTCCGTTGAAGTCGCCGCGGGCGAGCTGAGCGACGACCTCGCGGGTACGCCGTACGCCGGGGTTAGCCTCGAAGTCGGCGTCACCGTCGGCCGTCACCAGCACCGACCGGACGTCACCGTCGTCATCGAGCACGATCCGCAGGACCGCGCGTGTCGACGCAGAGCGAGCCACCGCGGACCCAACAGGACGGTCGTCCGTGACCGAGTCCCGGGGCTCGCCGACGTCGACGACCTCCCCGCTGTCGAACAGGCCGCGCCAGGTGCCGCGCAGGCGGCTGACCGTCAGTGCAGTGCGAGCTGCCGGGGTCATGTCCCTGCGGATCGAGTCGAAGTCACCAGTCGCGAACTGGTCGGCGTAGCGCTGCGCACGCAGCCCCGGGGTCGTATCGACCCGGGCACCACCCTCCCCCTGCGTGAAGCCGATGGAGGCACGGTCGTCCCGCAACTGCGACACGGCAACTGCCGCTCCAACGCCGGCAAGTACGACGACTACGACTGCGGTTGAGGCGAGTGCCGTACGACGACGGCGTAGCCGAGCGGCCCTCGTCGGGACCCCAGCCATCAGCCGCGGATCCAGGTCGACACTGTCGAGGCGACCATGCAGCTGCGTCCGCAACGTGTCCTCGAGCTCGCTCATGGCTGGCTCCACCTGTCAGTCGTCGAGCCGAGTGGGGGGCCCGGCCTCGGGGCCATCGGCGTGGCAGCGAGGCCGGGAAGAAGGCGCAGCGAGGCAAGACCGCGCGCGGCTTGGCTGCGCACCGTCGACGTCGAGCAGCCGAGGATGTCCGCGATCTCGCCGTCGTCCCGGTCCTCGAAGTAGCGGAGCACAAGCACTGCCCGCTGTTTGCGGCCCAAGCGCCCGAGCGCCGTCCACAGCTCGTCGCGGCCGTCGAGCACGGCGTACGGATCGGCCACCGAGAGCTCCGGGAGCTCTGCGGTGACCCGCTCAGTCACTCGCCGGCGCCGCCACAGGCTGATGTGCGTGGTCACGAGCACTCGGCGTGCGTAGCTCTCCGCGGCCTCCCGGTCGCGGATCCGCCGCCACGACAGGAAGGTGCGAGCCAGCGTCTCCTGCACGAGGTCCTCTGCCAGCCCTCGGTCACCGGTCAACCCGATCGCGAGCCGGAGCAGCCGGGCACCGCTCGCCGCGACGAACGCCTCGAAGGAGTCGAGCTCAACACGCTCCACCGATGTCCTCTCCGCAGTGATGATCACGCCCTAGAAGACGCAGACGCGAACCAATCTGCTGCATTCGGTTCAGCGGCGATCGCGGAGCAGCTCGGCCAGGATCGGCGCCAACGCGCGGAAGGCCTTGCCACGATGGCTGATCGCGTCCTTCTCTGCCGGAGCCATCTCTGCTGTCGTACGACGCTCGCCGAGCGGCACGAAGATCGGGTCGTAACCGAAGCCGCCGTCCCCCCGCGGCGCCGTTGCCAACGTCCCCTCCATCAATGCCTCGACGACGCGCTCCCCCACTCCAGGCACGACAGCCGCGGCCGCACACGTGAAATGGGCGCCGCGACCTTCCGCCGGCACCTCGGCGACCTGCGTCAGGACGAGCGCGAGGTTGGCCGCGTCATCGCTCGGCTCTCCCGCCCACCGCGCGCTACGCACCCCCGGGTCGCCACCGAGGGCATCCACGCACAGGCCGCTGTCGTCCGCGATCGCCGGCCATCCGGTGTGCGCAGCGAGGGCCTGCGCCTTGAGCAGCGCGTTAGCGGCGAAGGTGTCGCCCGTCTCCTCGACCTCCGGCGCATCTGCGACGTCATCCGCGCCGACCAGCTGGATGTCGAGACGAGCTAGTGCCGGATCGGCCGCAAGGATGCGCTGCAACTCCACGACCTTGCCGGCGTTGCGGGTGGCGAGGACGACGCGCACCACCTCAGCCTCGGAACGTGGGGTCCGAGCTCCCGCGGGCACTCAGCGATGCATCCAGTGCGATCGCTTGCAGACGAGCCAACTCCGAACAGCCTGCGGTGGCGAGGTCGAGCAGCCGGTCAAGCAGCGGTCGGTCGAAGGTGGCCCGCTCGGCCGTGCCCTGGATCTCCACGATCCCGCCGGCACCGGTCATCACGACGTTCATATCGGTGTCGGCCGCGACGTCCTCGGTGTAGCAGAGGTCCAGCACCGGCTCACCCTCAACGATCCCCACGCTGACGGCCTGCACCGATCCGGTGATGGCGTCGCCCACGAGCTTCTTGCGCGACCCGAGCAAGGTGACGGCATCCTGCAACGCGACGAACGCACCGGTGATCGCCGCCGTACGCGTGCCACCATCGGCCTGCAGGACGTCGCAGTCGATCTGGATGGTGTTCTCCCCCAGCGCCTTGAGGTCGATGCAGGCGCGAAGCGACCGGCCGATGAGCCGCGAGATCTCGTGAGTGCGCCCGCCGATGCGGCCCTTGACCGACTCCCGGTCGGACCGCGTGTGGGTCGCCCGCGGCAGCATCGCGTACTCGCTGGTGACCCAGCCGAGGCCACTCCCCTTGCGCCAGCGCGGCACGCCGTCGGTGACACTTGCGGCGCAGAGCACCCGGGTGGCGCCGAACTCCACCAGCACCGAGCCCTCGGCGTGATCGAGCCAACCTCGGGTGAGAGTGACCGGCCGCAGTTGGTCCGGGGTGCGTCCATCAGGTCGCGTCACAGGTCTTCGCTCCTCGCTGTCACGACCGGACTCCCGGCCGCGGCGAGCCTACGCGGGGACCGGACAGATGTACGCCGAGGGGCGTCCAGAGGCGCCCTCGAACCGGATGCGCGGTCCCTGCTTGCGGGCGGGCCGCCGCTCTGCCGCCTGCGTGCCGGCAACCTTGACCACCTTCGACGACGGCTTGCCGCTGAAGCGCAGGATGTCGATGCCGCGCTGGTAGTCGATCGCGTACACGATCTCGTCGTTGACCCAGTACGCCGCCGACGTCGACCCGCCCACGGGGAAGAACCAGCCGATCTCGGTGATCTTCCCGTCCTTCTTGGCGATGTCGAAGAAGCGGGTGCCGTGCTCGTACCAGCCCATCGCGAGCAGTCCGCCGTCGCGCCACTTCGGGTGCGTGGAGAACCAGTGGGCGCAGAACTGGTCGTACGGCGAGTCGCCCTCCGTTGGTAGCCCAGTGCCGAGGTGGAAGTCATCGGTGAGCGTGAACTTCTTCGACTTCTGCCACCCACGGGTGTCGAACGTCATCAGCCCGCCGGCCTCTGGCGAGCAGCTTCCGCCGGTCTCACTGCCCCCGATGATCCAGCGGTCCTTGCCCGCGCGCGGCCACAGGGTGCCGTGCATGTACCGGTCGTCGGGCAAAGCGCCGGTAGCGAGCACCGTCGGCTTGCGCGGGTTCTTGCGCGCGTCGAGGTAGAGAACCGGAGAGCTCGACGTCACGACCAGACCGGGAGCGATCTCAGTGACGTCGTGACCACCGTCAGGCGCCCGAGTGCCCTTCGCCCAGTCACCGACGACGCTCGGGCCCTCGGGGTCAGTCAGGTCGACGATCAGCCCGGAGTTGCCGTAGGCATAGCGGCAGTCGAGCACACAGCTGATGGTGTGGTCGTCCGCGCCCTTGAGCTGAAAGGTGATCTTGGGACTGCGCGGGTTGCGTACGTCGATGACGTTGAGCGTGCCGTAGCCGCCGATGAGCAGGACCTTGCCGTTGGTGTCGACGTCCTCTTCGGTGAAGTAGGGCATCTGCGGCACCGGGAGGAACGACAGCGGCAGCGGCAGCGCTGGATTGGAGATGTCGTAGATGGTGAGCCCGCGGTCCTCGGTGACGTAGAGCGTCTTCCCGACGATGCGGGCCCCGGCCGAGTCGGTGTTGACCGGGATATTGCCGAGCCACGAGACGTTGTCGGTGGCGATGTAGCCGGGTCCCGGCGAGGCCGGACCGGTGCGAGCCCGGGTGAGGCTGCTCGCCGGGGCTGCGGACGCAGCGAGGGCTACGGCAGCGAGCACGAGGGGAAGCCGACGCATGCGAGTCCGTTCCGGGGGCGGGGGTGTCAACGGAACCTTTCGGCGTTTCCAGGCCCCACACCTGCCGCAAGAGCACGATCTCAGAGGTCACCATCGGGCCACATCATCGCTCTGGAGGAGGAACGCGCCCCATGGGCGGAGAATGATCCCTCTGAGTCCGTTTTCCCACGACCCCGGAGCTGTCATGCGTCTCACCGTCCGTCACCGCATCGTCGCGGCCGCCTTGCTCGGGCCGGCCGCACTGGCCGCCTCGCTGGTCGGTCCTGGCTCCCGGGTCGGCGCTCCCGTCGTACCAGCCCCTAAGGCCGCAGCTGCCTCCCAGCTGCAGCCGGCGCTGCCCACAGACGGCGAGCTCGGACTCAACGTCGCCGACGACGTGAGCCCGATGGAGGCCATGCGGGGCACGGTGCCCGCCGGCGCCTACGCGCGGGCCGTCCAGGCAGCAGCCATGGTGCGCGCGCAGACGGCGTCCAAGGCTCCCGACGTAGCCAGCGCTCAGTGGAAGATGACCGGTCCGACCAACATCGGCGGCCGGGTCCTTGACGTCTCGGTGGATCCGGTTCTCAAGGACACCGTGTACTCCCTCGCCGCCAGCGGCGGCGTGTGGGTCAGCAAGGACGCCGGCAAGACCTTCTCCTCCATCTGGCCGGATCACCTGATCCAGACGATGGGCGCGATGACGATGTCCAAGGGCGGCGTGCTCTACGTCGGCACCGGCGAGGCCGGACCGGGCGGTGGCTCGACGACGTACGGCGGCAACGGCATCTACCGGTCCAAGGACCGTGGGGCCAGCTGGCAGTTCATCGGCTTGCCGACCAGCAACCGGGTCGGTCGCATCGTCGTCGACCCGAAGAACGAGAAGCGCGTCTTCGTGGCAGCGGTTGGCGCCCTGTACGCCGAGGGCGGCGAGCGCGGCGTCTACCGGTCGGAGAACGGCGGGGACACCTGGGAGCTCGTCCTCGCCGGCGATAACGCGCGCACCGGTGCGGCGGATGTCGCCATCGACCCCAACGACTCGCTGAACATGGTTGCGACCATGTGGGAGAACTTCCGCGAGCCGGATCGGCGCTACTACACCGGTGTCGGCACCGGCATCTTCCGCTCCACCGACGGCGGCGCGACCTGGGTCCGCAGCGGCGGCCCAGCGTTCGCGTCCAACCCCGGCGAGGGTCGGATCGGCATCGCCTACGCGCCGTCGATGCCCGGCCGCGTCTACGCCTACAAGTCGACCGAGATCGGTGCCTTCGCCGGGTTCTTCACCAGCAACGACGGCGGCGGGCTGTTCACCGGGATCGGCGCCGGGGTCCCGCTGGTCACCGGCTCGTTCGTCTACGGCTGGTGGTTCGGCCGTCTCTACGTCGACCCCGAGGACGCCAACCACGTCTTCGCCACCGGCGTGAACATGTCCGAGACCACGGATGGTGGGCTCACCTGGGGCAGCGCCCCGGCCGGCCATTCCGACCACCACGGGCTGGAGTACGACCCTAAGGTGCCGGGCCGCCTCTACGTCGGCAACGACGGCGGCGTCTACCGCTCGGACGACAACGGCGCCAACTTCGTGAAGGCTGAGTTCGAGCCGGACAACCAGCTCTACTCGATCGACGTGGACACGAAGGACCCGACGCACATCGTCGCCGGGATGCAGGACAACGGCGTCAACAAGTCGTGGGTCGACAACGATGCGCCGGGCGACCCCAACGGCTGGGTCGGCTATCACGGTGGTGACGGCCTGGCCGCGGTGATCAACCCCGAGGACGGCACGATCTACTACGGCTGCTCGCAGTACGGCGCCTGCTCGGTGTACTTCGACGGTCAGGGTCAGTCGTTCAACGGCCCCAATGTGTGTGCGGTCGTCTGCGCCAACCGCAGCAACTGGTTCACCCCGGTTGAGCTCGACCCGGCCGACCCCGCCGTTGTCTACACCGGAGGCACCCAGCTCTACCGGTCGGAGGACAACGGCCGCAACTTCGACCTCGTCTCGGGCTCGCCTCTCGACTTCTCCAACGGCGCGGGTGCCGAGCCGAACCCGCTCTTCCGCAACTACGGCACCATCAGCGCGCTGGAAGTGACCGACCGGGACACCGGCCTGATCATGGTCGGCACCGACGACGGCAACGTGTGGCGCTCGACCGACGCCGGTGCGTCGTTCACCAAGCTGACCAGCGATCTGTTCGTACCCAAGGGTTACGTCACCCGCCTGACGATCGACCTCCTGGACCCGACGAAGATCTACCTGACGTTCTCCGGCTACCGGTCCGCAGACGGCACGGCCCACGTGCTCGCCTCTGATGACCAGGGCGACACCTGGCGTGACATCTCGGCCAATCTCCCGGATGCGCCGGTCAGCGACATCATCGTGGTCCGCAACGACCTCGTGGTCGCCACCGACGTCGGTGTCTTCATCAGCCGGGACAAGGGCAAGTCTTGGCTCTCTGTCGGCAGCAACCTGCCGCAGGTGCCGGTCACTGACCTCAAGTACCACGCGGGCACGGACTCGATCTTCGCCGCGACCTTCGGGCGCAGCGCGTGGTCGACGAAGTACCCGGGTGCCGCGCTGGCCGGTCCCGCGCCGGCACCGGCCCCCGCCCCGGGGCCGTCTCCTCGCCCGGCTCCGCTGCCGGCCACTGGCTCGCCGTACGGCGTCGCTGTGGTCGCCCTCCTGCTCACCGCCGGCGGTGCGCTCGCTCTGCGCCGGCGTCGGGCGACTGGCTGACCCTCAGACGGCGTAGGACGCGCCGGCGACGGCCAGGCCGAGTGGACCCGCGAAGGTCCTGGAGGCTTCGTCGAGGGCCTGCTGGTCATCCTGGTAGCTGATCGTGTGGATGAGCAGCAGGCGACCGACGTCGGCCTTGGTCGCGTGCTCCCCCGCCTCGCTGGCCCGCATATGCACATTGGGGGGCACCGGCGTGCCGTCGAGCCAGGTCGCCTCGCACAGGAACAGGTCACTGCCCTGCGCCAGGGCCACCAGGTCATCGGAGGCGGCCGAGTCGGCGGAGTAGGTCAGCGAGCGGCCACCAGCGCTGACCCGAATCGCGTTGCACTCGATCGGGTGGTTGGTCTGCGCCAAGTCCAACGTGAACGGTCCGAGCTCGATCCGGCCCGGCGTCACGGTGTGGAAGTCGTAGACCTCCTCGAGTCCGTCGCGGGGGCGCGTGTCGAAGATCTGGCACAGTCGATCCTGGGTGCCCTTCGGGCCGTAGACCGGCAGTCGGCCCGGCTTCGCAGGGTGGAAACGCCGGGCGTAGGAGTACGCGGCGAGGTCGACGCAGTGATCGGCGTGCAGGTGGCTGAGCACTACGGCGTCGACATCGAGGAGGTCGACGACCTTCTGAAGTGCACCCAACGAGCCGTTGCCGGCATCGATCATCAGCGTGTAGCCATCGTGGCGCAGCAGGTAGGACGAGCAGGGTGAGTCGGCACTCGGGAAGGTGCCGGCGCAGCCCAGGACGTTGAGCTTCATCTAGCCTGCTTTCTCAGTCTGACTGGCCAGCGCAGCGGGCTCGACGCGAGTGATCTCTGGACCGAGGAAGCGGCGACCCAGCCGCTCGAAGGGCAGCGGGTCGCCCGTCGCGAGGAAGCGGTGCGGCGGCTCGGGCAGCGTTGAGTCACGAAAGGCGTCGGTCTTTGCCAGGGCGCGGTAGACGTCCTTGGCCGTCTCCTCCGCGCTCGAAACAAGGGTGACCTGGTCGCCCATCACCCACGAGATGACCCCGGTCAGCATCGGGTAGTGGGTGCAGCCGAGCACGAGGGTGTCGACCCCCGCTGTGATCAGCGGCTCGAGGTAGGACTCGGCAATCGCCACCAGCTCTGGGCTGTAGGTCTCACCGCGCTCGACGTGGTCGACGAAGGCGGGGCAGGCCGCCGTGGTGAGAGTGATGGCCGGGGCCGCCGCGAAGGCGTCGTCGTACGCCTGGCTGGAGATGGTGGCGCTCGTGCCGATGACGCCGACACGTCCGTTGCGGGTGGCCGCGACCGCCCGGCGTACGGCGGGAAGCACGACCTCGACGACGGGGACGTCGTAACGCTCGCGCGCGTCGCGCAGGCAGGCGGCGGACGCAGAGTTGCACGCGATGACGAGCAGCTTGACCCCGTCCCCGACGAGGTGGTCCATCACGTCGAGGGCATGGCGGCGCACATCGGCCAGGGGCAACGGGCCGTACGGGCCGTGGGCGGTGTCGCCGACGTAGACGATCGGCTCGTGTGGCAGCTGGTCGAGCACCGCCCGGGCCACCGTCAGCCCGCCCACGCCGGAGTCGAAGATGCCGATGGGCTGGTTCCTCACCACAGCATTATGCCTACCGCCCCAGCCCCGCCCTGTCACCCTCACGACACTTTCTGTCACCGACTCACCCGCAGTACGCCGTGGCGGAGCGCACGTCAGGTGATTCCCACAGAGCCGCGGCCTCACGTGTCATAGATGACACACCACACCGCGGCTCTCCGGAGCTCGTGGATGATCACGCCGTCCTCGCGAGCTCCGCCGTCCGGAGCGCTGTCGCGGCCCGGATGCGGTGCAGGCAGCCCGGCAGGTCTTCCCGGATCGCCCGGGTCGAGAAGCGGATCATCAACCAGCCGTCGAGCACGATGTCGTTCTGTCGCTCGAGGTCGTCCTCCCAGTCCTCGCTGAACAGGTGGTAGGCCTTCCCGTCGATCTCTATCGCAATGCGCAGCGCTGGGTAGCACATGTCGAGCCACAGTCGACGGCCCTCGATCAGGAGCGGGTAGTTGCGTTCAGGTTCGGGCAAACCGCTCCGGCGTACGCCGTCGAGGACCTCGCCCTCGAGCTCGGACCGGCTGCCGCCGGCGATGTCGCTGATGATCTGGAGGAGGCGCGCATGGCCGGCGATCGTGGGGTTGATCAGGACCGATCCCTTGAGTAGGTCGGGCGTGGCCAGCCCTTCCTGGACCGCCGCGCTGAGCAGCCCGCGCGCCCGACGGGGGCGGCGGACCGCCATGGCGACGACCGCGTGTTCGATGCGCAACGCTCGGAGCCTCCGTCGTTCGCGGCTCGAGCGGGGAGCGAACGCGACGCTCTGCCGCACCCGGGCGCCGGCGAGTCCCCGCTCACTTCCCCGGTGGGGTACGACGGCGCGCACCAGACGGGGCGCGGTGGCCTGCGAGAATCCCCAGAGCCAGGCAGCGGTCTCGTCGTCGAGTGCGGCGTCCTCCCCCAGGGCGGCCAGCACTGCAGCGCAGCGGGCGTCCAGACCGATCGGCCCGGTGCAGGCGTAGAACACGCCGTCGTACACCCGCTGCCACCGCCCGTCGCGCACCCGGTTGTTGGCGAAGTGGCGCGGGATGCCGAGCGCGGCGAGCTCAGGGTGTGAGACGACCTGATGATGGTTGCGCAGCCACCTGCCCAAGGCGAGAAGGCGGTCCGGATCGATGACGGCGACAGGAGGCATTCACCCAGCCTGGAAGATTTGCGGCCGCGATCGGACGGCCGGCCAGGCATCTGTGGACAGTGACCGCGCCGAAAGCTGCGGTCTGGCGTGTCGTCTATGACACGTCAGGCCGCAGCTCTCGGAAAGAAGGCGGCAACAGCGCTACGCCCAGAGGTGACCGTCGAGACGGACTTCGGCCTCGTCGAGGGTGCCGGTGTAGGCGCCGGTCGAGAGGTACTTCCAGCCGCCGTCGCAGACGATGAACGCGATGTCGGCGGGCACGCCGGCCTTCACGCACTTGGCCGCCTCGCCGAGTGCAGCGTGCAGGATCGCGCCGGAGGAGATGCCGGCGAAAATGCCCTCGAGCTCGACCAGCTCGCGGGTACGACGAAGCGCGTCGTGGGAGTCGACGGAGAAGCGAGTGTCGAGCACCGACGCGTCGTAGAGCTCGGGGACGAAGCCCTCGTCGATGTTGCGCAGCCCGTAGACCAGGTCGCCGTAGCGCGGCTCGGCGGCGACGATCCGAATGCCCGGCACCTTCTCCTTCAAGAATCGCCCACACCCCATCAGCGTCCCGGTGGTCCCCAGCCCGGCGACGAAGTGGGTAATAGTCGGCAGGTCCTCGAGGATCTCCGGGCCGGTCGTCTCGTAGTGGGCGAGCGCATTGGCCGGGTTGCCGTACTGGTAGAGGAAGACGTACGACGGGTTCGCGGCCGCGATCTCCTTCGCCCGGGCGACGGCGCCGTTCGACCCGCCGGCGGCCGGGGTGGTGATGATCGAGGCGCCGTACATCTCGAGCAGCTGACGACGCTCGATCGAAGTGTTCTCCGGCATCACGCAGATCACGGTGTAGCCGCGCAGCTTCGCGACCATCGCCAGCGAGATCCCGGTGTTGCCCGACGTCGGCTCAAGGATGGTGGCCCCGGGCGTCAGTCGACCGTCGGCCTCTGCCTCGCGCACCATGTAGAAGGCGGCCCGGTCCTTGATCGAGCCGGTCGGGTTGTCCTGCTCGAGCTTTGCCCAGAGGCGTACGTCGGCCGACGGCGAGAGCGACGGCAGGCCGACGAGGGGCGTGCGGCCAAGCGATTCGAGCAGCGAGTCGTAGCGCGCCATTGTCGGGTCCGGACGCCCTCAGCCGCCCGCAACTGCGCACATGGCGCCCGCGGCTGCGCCGCCCGCGACTGCGCACATGGCGCCCGCGGCTGCGCCGCCCGCGACTGCGCACATGGCGCCCGCGGCTGCGCCGCCCGCGACTGCGGGCAGGATGGTTACGACGTCACCGTCGGCGAGCGGAGTGGAGATCGCACCGAGGAACCGGACGTCCTCGTCATTGACATAGACGTTGACGAAGCGGTGCAGGTCGCCGTCGTCGGTCACCAGCCCACCGCGCAGTCCCGGGTGTCGACCGTCGAGATCGGAGAAGAGATCGGCGAGGGTCTCCCCTGAGCCCTCGACCTGCTTCGCTCCGTCGGTGTGCTTGCGCAGGATCGTCGGGATGCGCACCTGCACGGTCATGAGCGGAGCTCTCCTCGTCACAGCTGGATGAATGGTCTGCCGAGGACAACGCTAGTCGACCGCCGCGGGATTCCCTCAGACGACCTCCACCGGCTCCTCGGTGACCACCCCGTCAACGATCCGGAACGAGCGGAATTCCTCGACGTCGGGCTGTCGCGTCGAGACGAGGACGTAGTGAGCGTCCGGGTAGCCCGCGATGGAGATGTCCGTCCGGCTCGGATAGGCCTCGGTCGCGGTGTGCGAGTGGTAGATGACGAAGAGCTCCTCGTCGCGGTCATCCATCTCGCGGAAGACGTGCAGCTGCTCGCCCGGATCCATCTCATAAAACGTTGGCGAACGAGCGATGTTCGTCATGCGGATCACTCGGGTGGCCTCGCCGTCGACCCCGGCGACCAGCCCGCAGGCCTCGTCCGGGTGGTCGGCCCGGGCGTGGGCCACCATCTCGTCGCGCAGCGCGCGCGCCAACCGCAGCATGTCCACGAGGTTACCCGCGAAAGCCGCACCGGGCCCCGAGGGCGCTAGCCCCATTAGGCTCAGCGGTCATGCTGCTCACCGCGATGCGACGGGGCGCCGTCGCGGTACGCCGGGCGGGCTGGTCGACAGCTGCGCTGGTGCTGCTCGCCGCGCTCCCCGACCTCATCCCGACCTCCGGGCTGGCCGAAGGCGTGCAGGTGCTGCTCTTCCCCGTGGTCGGGCTGCTGCGGACCGTGGTGTTCCTCGCCATCATCCGGCTGCTGGGCGCGCACCGCCCCGAGCCCGTGCCGCCGCCGCCTACCGTCGGTGACTCGGGTGTACGCGTCGTGCAGATGTCCGTGGTGGCGCCGGTGAGCGATGCCGATCGCAGTGTGTCCATCGCCATACGGCATGCGCTCCTGCTCGGCCGACCCGCCTTGCGGCTCTTCGGACTGTCCCTCCTGGCGACACTCGCGGCCGCTGCGCTGGCATTCGGCCTCGTCGTCGCCAACGGCACCGACGCGACTGAGCTCGACTCTCGCGACCCGCTTCTCGTCGTACCTCCCGCCCTGCTCATCGCGCTGCTGCTGACATTCGTCGCGGTCGCCGACCAACGAGTGGCCCTGGAGGGAGACCCCCGAGTGCTCCTCGCTGCGGCGCACTCGGTGCGCATCGCGGGGGTCGCGTTCGGCTCGGTCTTCGGGCTGGTTCTGCTGGCGGCGGCCGCTGGCACGATCGGCAGCCTGCTTCCCTACGGCGTGGACGGACTTCCCTACCAACTGCCTCGGGTTGTCATCGGTGCCGTGATCCAGCTCTACGTCGTGGCCGCTCTCAACGAGGTCTACCTGGCCGGCCCGCGCGCCGACCTGCAAGTGGAACAATGACTCATTTTCACCGCTCGTCGTGCTGCGGACCGGTCAGGGTTCGGAGCGAAGCGTCAGCGGCGCGGTAGCAGGTCACACCATCAGCATTGCCTGATTCGGCGCGGTCTGTCATCGTGTCGATGCCGCGCGAAGGGGGGACCATCGCGCCGCGTCCGGGGGGACACATGCAGCACCGTCGTCGTTCACCGCGCCGTTCCGCGTCGCGACTCACCACCAGCCTCGCCGGCGCCGGCCTCATCGCCATCGGCCTCGGCGGCCTCGCGGTGGCGGGCGGGATCGCGCCTGATGCCAACGGAGTCATCCACGGCTGCCACAACCTCACGAACGGTGCCCTGCGCGTCGTCGCCGCCGGTGACGCCTGCAAGAACAGCGAGGAAGCCCTGTCGTGGAACCAGCAGGGCGTTCCAGGCCCGACAGGGAACCCGGGCCCGACGGGCGCGCAAGGCCCAGTCGGTGCGCAGGGTCTGTCCGGCGCGGACGGCCGAGACGGATCGGACGGCGCGGATGGCACGGCCGGCGCGCCCGGTGCCACGGGTCCGGCAGGTCCGGCCGGCGCGGATGGCCAGGCAGGTCCGGCAGGTCCGGCAGGTCCGGCGGGTGCCGTCGCACCGCCGCCGTCAGACCCGTACGACACGGGTGAGACATCATCTTTCAGCCTCGAGCTTAACGGCAGGTCGATCCAGGTGGGGTTGATCAACGGATGTATGCAAACGACTCCGGGCGGCGCGAACGAGGACTGCGTCCTCGTCATGAACGGACTACCCGTCGAGGTTCAGCAGTGGGTGGGGAGCAGCATCATCGGAAGCGACGCAATACGGACCATCTCGCTGTTCCGACTGAACGGGGACCGATCGGTGAACTCGGAGCTGGAGATCATCGAAGCGTTCATATCCGGCTTCGCCCTGTCAGATCTTGACGGTGCCACCAGGGAATCCGGAACCACGACGCTGACTCTCACGCCCCGAAGGCTTCGTTTCATATCGCCTCCTGGGAGCCCGCCGACGACCTCGAGCGCTCCTCGAAGCTACCCCCCGGCGAATTTCCGGGTGCAGATCGACGGGGTCGATCAAAATGGCATGGCCGGCGTACGTCGGTTGGGGTTCTCCGTCGCCAAGGCAGCAGGTACGTGCGGGAGCGTTCCGTGCATCGTGCCGGGGGCGCTCAGCGTGTCAGAGGTAGTGCTCGAAGCGGGCGGTTTGGGCGGTGCGAGCGCCGCCTCGACGAGACAGACCCTGGCCGGGTGGGCGAACGAGACCGCCCAAGACCCGTCCGTGCGCAAGAACGTGACGCTCTCTCTGATGAACTTCACCCGGTCCGCGACGATCTTCGACGTGCGCCTGAACAGCGCCCGGGCGGTCAGTGGCTTCGAGCCGTATCCACGCGGCGGGCGGCAGCGGCTCACAGTCCAACCGGGCAGTTTTCAACTGGTCTGACTCGTCACGACATCAGCGTCTCGACGAGGGACTCCTGCAACCAGCCCAGCCAGGCGTAGACCTCGAGCGCCTGCTGGCGTGGCTCGGCGGCGATCGCCGCCGGCTCCGCGTCGAGCTCGTCATAGGTGTCCTCGGTCACCCCGAGCCGCGTGCCCAGCGACAACCGCAGGTC